>Ga0351877_1033_pt1 | contig 44583 bp, 31 predicted proteins | sample BONcelFGM3001D13_FD_206775 | JGI IMG/M metagenome (GOLD analysis project Ga0351877, IMG submission 206775) | Enriched cells from coal bed in the Powder River Basin, Montana, United States - BONCAT cells FGM rep3 HSBNCT.FGM.300.1.D13 ...
ATAGGAACATCGCGCGCGACATCAAGGCGCCAACCATCAATTCCGTCTTTTGTTGAACCGTTTCCGTAAGGGTCCATCCATCTTTTTGTTGCGTGAAAAATATAATCCTTTACTTCGTGATGAAGATCGTTTTCTGTTCTGTTAAATTCGGGAAGTGCCTTATGATTCCACCACCCTTTCCAATCAAGTTCGTCTGCTTCTGTAACCGGATCGTCAAATAATATATGAAGGAGTTTTAATATTGAAAGCTTTAAGAATATGTTTGGTAAATGCTTTGTTCAGGCAATTTGCGAGAGTTTGAGGTTTGTTCCCTGTATAAGGAATATCCATTAATTCATAAACACCGGCATTATATGATTCAAACGAGGCAATCCCCTCAACCGATTCTACAAAGTTAAAGATAATATCAGGGGCGATTTTTGTTAATTTCAAAAATGTACTATTAATATTTCTATCAATGGGAAGAAGTTCGACTTCAGTAAAATAGTTTTTGAGAGAAGAAATAATTACATCAATTTCATGTGCAAATGAGTTTTCGGAAAGATCTTGAACAACAGCAGCAGAATCATACTCTTTACCTGAATATAAAGAGTATACACTTACCGGTGAGTTATAACAAACAACTATTTTTGCATTAATCTTCATATAATGTTATACCGTTTTGCCGCTGAAAATAAAACCTTGTTAAGCATCTCCGAATATGACATTCCGGCAGTGCGTGCTGCTTTCGGGAAACATGAATTATCCAACGGATCGGGGAGTATTCCCGGAAGCGGATTTACTTCAATTACATTTGGAATGCCTTCTGCATCTAAGCGAATATCGATTCTGCTCCAATCTCTGCATCTTAATACAGAAAATGTGCGCAAACATGTTTCTTTAATTTGATCTTCAAGATTTTTATCGATTGAAGCTGGACAAGAAAAAACATCAAGTGGATTTTCTTTTGAATCAAGTATCCATTTTGCTTCATAAGAATAAATCGGAATAAAATTTTCGGGAAAATCTTGATAAAGAATTTCTACGATAGGAAGAACTTCAGTTTCGTTTCCATTACCAATCATGGCAACAGTAAATTCACGTCCCGGTAAAAATTCTTCAATCAAAGCAGATTGATGATATTCATTTAAAATTCTTTCTGCTTCTCTTGTTAATTCTTCTATGTTGTTAACAAAAGAGGAAGAAAAAATTCCTTTGCTTGAACCTTCTGCGTTTGGTTTTATTATAAGCGGAAAACGTAAAGCAATATTTTTTATTTCATTAATATCATTTACAGTGATAAAAGATGGAGTTGGAATTTTGTTATAAGATAAAATTTCTTTTGTGCGACCCTTATCTAAACAAATAGATAAAGTCAACGGATCAGAACCTGTATAAGGAATGTTAAGCATTTCAAGAATTGCAGGGATTTGAGCTTCTCTACTTAATCCGTAAAATCCTTCTGCAACATTAAAAACTATATCCGGCTTTAATTCTCTTAATTTATCGAATGCGTTCTCATCCGCTTCAATCAAGGCTACGGAGTGATATAACGAAAGTGCATCTTTCACAGCGTTAATCGTTTCCCATGTATCCCATTCAGCAAAAGTATCTATTGTTTTTTGTTGAGTGTTAACCTGGGAAGAATTTCGAAGTGGAGATAGTGGTTCGATGAAAGTTTCACTTTCCGGCTTTACATTGAATGTAAGAGCAGCATTCAATCTTACATTAAGGGAAGAAAAAATTTTATTATTCCTTTATTTTTTTTTGTGCAAATATAATTAATATAAATATCATGTCAATCATTTTTATCACTTCATTGAAGAAAAAATAAAAATATTTTTTAAAATTTTTATGATGAAGATGTAAAGAGGTGATTAAGAAAAAAGTTTAAGCAATATTTGCATACTTAAGATTGTTAGAATAATGATTGATGAGATGTTTGCGGACAATATCATTCTGCTGTTTTCTCAACTGCGGATCTTGATCAACAATTGCAAATGCTTCACGCTTTGCTTCAATAAGTATCTCTCCGTCGGTAGTAATATCAACATATCGAAATTCAGGGAAACCGCTTTGTTGTATTCCGAATATGTCACCGGGTCCCCGCAGCTTTAAATCTATTTCTGCAATTTTAAATCCGTCAAGATATTTTACCATTGCCTGTAATCGTACAGATGATTTGTATTTATCTAACTGTGCGCTTGATAAATATTCTAGATTACGCGCAAAGCGTTGCGTTGATGCTGCAAATTCATCTTTCGTAACTAAAATGCAGTGAGATTGTTCCGTGCCTCTTCCAATTCTTCCTCTTAATTGATGAAGTTGTGATAATCCGAATCGATGTGCGTCGTTAATTATCATAATATTTGCTGATGGAATATCAATTCCAACCTCAATAACAGTGGTTGAGATAAGAACATCAAGTTTTTTTTCTGCAAACAAAAACATTATCTCTTCTTTTTCGCGCCATTTCATTTTGCCATGAATTAAGCCAACATTTATTTCTTTGAAGTAAGTCTCTTTCAGTTCATTGTAATAACTTGTTGCTGCTTTCAGTTCAAGTTTTTCTGATTCTTCAACTAAAGGATAGACAATGAAAGATTGATTTCCCTTTGCCAATTCTTTTATAACGAAAGAATAAATATCAGGAAGACGACTTTCTCCTCGAAGATAAGTTTTAATCGGAATTCTGTTCTTGGGCATTTCATTAATTATCGAAATATCAAGATCACCATAAACTGTCATTGATAAAGTTCTGGGAATAGGGGTTGCCGACATCACGAGTACATCCGGTGTTGTTCCTTTCTTCATCAACAATGCGCGTTGAACTACTCCAAAACGATGTTGTTCATCGATTACGACTAATCCCAAATTCTTAAACTGTACACTCTCCTCAAACAGTGCATGTGTGCCGATGATAATATTTGCTTCTTGCAGTACAATGGATTCAAGTTGCTTGTTCCTCTCACTTTTTTTTTGTCCGCCGATTAATAGAGAAACATTTACTTTATAGTCGGGAAACGTTTCATTGAACTTCTGCAATAAATTTGAAATATTTTTTGAATGTTGATCTGCAAGAATTTCGGTTGGAGCCATTAAAACAGCCTGGTAGCCATTATCAATTGTTATTAACATTGATATTAAGGCAACAATCGTTTTCCCGCTTCCAACATCTCCCTGCAATAATCTGTTCATCGGTTGAGTGCTTGCCATATCCAGACGAATATCGTGAAGAACATTTTTTTGTGCATCAGTCAGCTCGAATGGAAGTATCTTTAAAAAGTCACGGACTATTTTAGATCGGATTGGGAGAGAGATACCCGGTACTTTTTCTTTGTAATTATGTTTTCTTGCCGCTACTAATATTTCAAGATAAAATAACTCTTCGAATTTCAATCTTTGGTCAGCAAGTTTAATCATTTTATCCGACTCCGGAAAATGTTTTTGCTGAACCGTCTCTTTTAATGAAAGAAGATTATGTTTCTGTATTATTAACCGGGGCAAAGTCTCTTCAACATCATTTATATAAGTTTCAAGTGCGTAGGAAATAATTTTACGCAAACTGAGGTCACCGATATTACGACTTTTTAGCTCCTTAGATATTCTATAAAATGGAATAATTTTTCCTGTATTATAAAAGACTTGCGACTCATCTTCTGTTATCTGATCAAAATCGGGATGAGTGAATTGAAGTTCATTATACTTGGAAATTGTGGGTTTACCGGAGATTGCGAATATTTGTCCGCTTTCAAATCGGTCTTTAAAATATTTAACGCCTTGAAACCATACACAACTAAAAAATCCATCCTTATCGCGCAGATTAACTGTAAAAATTTCCTTCTTACCGAAACGCCTGGATTCTTTATTTACAACTTTTGCAATGATTGTTATTTCGCCATCAAAACCGTTTAATGTAAGATCAAATGCTTTGTTTGAAGAGATGATAGTTGTTCTATCCAAATAACGTGAGGGGAAATAAAAGAGGAGATCGCGTATCGTTTTTAAACCGCAACTTGCAAAAACTTCGGCACGCTTAGGTCCTACTGATTTTAAGAATTGAATAGAATCATTCAGCTTTGATGTTGGCATTTATATAAAAGGATTTTTTCAATTAATGAAATCAATTTTACAAAAAAGCGGAATGAATAAAAAGGAGGGAAAAGAAACGGCTTAAAGCTTGCCGAAGGCGGGACTTTCGGAGCACAAAACTGTCACCTCGCTTTTGGCAAGATGCTGTTATGGGTTCGGCTTTCTTACCATTCATTATTCCCCCAAAAGTGAATATTTATATTTCTTAACTAAAGTCAACGAGATTAAAAATTTTCAAGTCTACCTTTGTACAATAAATTAATAAACAAAAGGATAAAAAAATGAACACAAATGAAAATTTAACAGAAATGTCAAACACAAAATCAAAACTTGCAGCATTATGGTTGTTTGCAATGTTGACCTACACTTATGGTGATGTTGTAACATTAATGGATCCTGTCAAACATGGTGATTTTGAATTAACCGAAGGATTTCTGTTAGGGGGCTCCATATACATGATGATTCCTCTTTCTATGGTTCTTTTGTCAAGGCTATTGAATTACAAAGCAAACCGATTGGCTAGTATAATAGCAGGCTCAATAATGACAACTACTCTGATTATGACATTATTTGTAGCTGTCCCAACTTCTTATTATATATTTTTCACTGCAATTGAAGTTTTGACTACTGCATTCATTGTTGGGTTTGCATGGAAGTGGCGCAATAATGAAGGTGGTATTAACACTAGATTCATCGAATCTAAAAATGTATAAACTATTTCGATTAAATTTATTAAACAAACAGAAAAAGAGTTACTTGAGTTTATCAAGAACTCTTTTTCTGATTCTGCTCAATGATTCAGCCTTTACACCAATATAACTGGCAATTTGATATTGAGGAATTCTTTGAAATAAATCGGGTCGTGAATTCAATAGAAGCAGGTAGCGTTGTTCGGGAGAGTCAGTCAAGAAGGAAGTCAGTAACTTCTTTTGCTCCATAAAAAATGATTCCATTACCGCCCGTGATATAGTTTCAAATCTTGGAAACAGTTTGAACATTTCCTGAGCTGATTTTTCATTTCCAACACTGACTGTTGTGTCCTCAACACATATCAGATTATTTGATGCTGGGCTTTTAGGACCAAAGTTGTTTAGTGAAATCACCCACTGCCCCTCTGTAAAAAAATTAGTTGTTTTCTCTTCTCCATCCATTACTACAAACTCCCTGATACATCCTTCCAGAATAAAGTAAGTATCTACTGATAGTTGTCCCTCCTTTAGCAAAACAGTTCCTTTTTTGAAGGTTTTAATGCACATACCATCTTCAATACCTTTTGCCTCTTCATCAGAAAGAGGTGATATTCTCGAAAAATATTCTATAAATTTGTTTTTCATTACTATAGTGTCTTTTTAAGTTGACGTATAACGGTTTGCAGCTACAAGAAGGTGGGGATTTCGGTGCACTTCACTGTCGAACAAGCACAAACTTTGATAGATGCACAAAGTTTTATTTAACCACTGAAGCACAACTTTTGGGTAGGTGCTGTCAGCGGCAGTGTTTCTGTCTTCCGTCATACTGTCTGTTAATTTACTCTGCAAGAACATTCGTGGTGCTTGCTAATGTTTTTGATTGATTCAATACATAGTTCTTTTAGGACGTCTATATTGATGTCGGAAAGTTTTTTTACATATATAAAAGTTTTACTCATTTTAAATTTACCAAGGTTAGCTATTAATGGTTTACTTTTTTCGGTGTCGGAATACATGTAAAGAGTTAGTGCTTCTTTTCTTTGTGAAAAGCCCAGAACTGGTGCCTCTCCTTCGAGTCCGCTTGCACATTTATAATGATAGTTACCAAAACCGATTATGCTCGGTCCCCACATTTTAGGTTCAGGTTCAGACCATTCTTGCTTTAGCTTAATTAGTTGGAAACTGTCCGTTTTTTTCTGTTCGTTGTTAACGTATGAGTTTATAAAATCTATTACGTCTTGTTCAGTGTAAGTTGTCTTTGTTTTTGCCATTCTTTCGTAATTTTAAGATGTTGATTTCATCCTTTTTCTTGCAAATGTTGCCAGTCGTGTTATAGGTTATTGTGTGGTCGTCTAACATTGCCACTAACATTTTGTATCTATGCCCAGTAGCCGTATTGCGGGCTTCATCACTGTTCATCAGTACAATGTGCGGGGTATGCTGTTTCAATTTGCTCTTTCATCGGCTATTGGGCATAGGTGCTGTTATGCCTCGTTTTTATTCAAATCGTTCTTTACAATTCAGTTTTGGTTCAATTTGTGGACATACTTCTTTAAAAGTGTTTTTATAAATTTTTTCTATTTCGGCTTTTATCCCATCATATTCTAATTCTTTAATCTGATAAACGGTACCATCATGCATTGGAATTAAAAATTCAGCAGCTCTTACTTCTTTTTGTACATTAAGTAGTGCTTTCTTATAAATATATGAAGCTGTTGATTGAACTATATGACTTAAAGCCCAAATATTATCTTCATCTGACGCATGTCTATAATTACCAAACTCGGTACCTATTTTTTTATTTTCTTTTAATTCTTTTTCTACCTCAACTTTAAATCTCTCTAGTTTTTTAAAATTCTGAAAATAGCTTTTAGCTTCTTTGTTTAGACTATCATCACCATACATGTATCTATAAAAAATAATTTTTGCATCTTTCCTCAAAGCTTTATCCTTAAGGACTTTTTCAGCCAAATCTTCGTAAATATCTGAATTATATAATTCGATTAATTTAGCATCCTTACTTAAGGAAGCAAGTATTCCTGCTTCGAACTGAGAGTAATCAACGTACAGTAATTTCATCCCAATGTCTGGAATAATAATATCTCTATTTGTTTTTCTCAGATTTTGTAATGACGGTTGGCGTAAAATGATTCTTGATGTTATTGTCCCAAATCCATGGAAAGACGCGAATGTTTTTTCTTGCCCTCCCCAATGAGATACGATAAATAGTAAACTATCTAAGTCTTGCTCATTTCTAATTAATTCATAAAATAAGCTGCAGACTTCATCATCCTTTTTATGAATTTCAAATGTGTAGCGGTATGACTTAATAATTCGATAATTATTCTTTTCAAGATAATATTTCTGTGATTCAATATTCTCTGGTGTGAAAATATTGAATTTGAGTTGAAGGTCGTTTTTTATAGAATAAATCTTTCTTTCAATTTCTGCACATCTCTTTTTAGCAGTATCTATATTGATGCGGACACCATGACTTTGTCTTTCAAAGATTAATTTATTTATTTCAATTTCAATTGTTTCAAACCTTCTTTTTTCCTCTTCATCCTTATTTAAGAGATTATTATATAAAAAAACTAATTTTTCTAAAAATGATTTAACATTTTCAATTGACAACTTAAATTCAGAATCTATTACTTTATAATATCTTAAAAAGCCTAATGCTTTCCAATCTCCATAACCACGTAATTCTTTACCCTCTTGAGACATTTGTTTATCAAAAGATTCTAAATCAATAATATTTGGAAATGTCTTGATTTTTCTTGAGTTAAATTCTCGAATTAAATCACTTGTCTGAAAAGTAATATACAAGTTAGAAGGACTATAATTGAGAGTCTTTTTGAAATCATCAGAATCTTCAATATTTATAGTATACCATTCAGATTCAATAAAAGCTACTATTAATTTTTTCATACTAAATAGAATATAATTGCTCTATGAATTCATCTTCATCAGACTCGTCAAACCCTTGAATGTATACCAAATCTTTTGTTTTGAACTTATTTGTAAATTCATGTGCATTTTTCAAAGAATCATCGATTTTATCATCAACAATAAGAGAGTTGTCAAATTTTCTCAATGATATTAGAGCGATTCTATTTTGAAAATAACCATGAGTAAATCCTTCCCCAAATTTTCGAAGAATTACCCGAATATGATTTTCATCCACAGAACAAACATAAATAGTCATTGCTGCAATAACTGCTCTGTTGGTTTCATCATTCTTTTCAATGTGCTTTACTGCGTATTTGATTAATTCATCAGATTTGGCTTTATGTTTTGCTAACAAAAGCCATATTTGATAGGTTTGGAAAGCATAGGTATTAAATTTGTCGTCAACAAGAATTTGCTGGAAATAAGGTAAATATTTAAGTTTGATAATATCTGATTCAATCAAATTCAAAACTTTGCACATTTGCGTCGTCATCCATGGTTTATCAAACAAACTCTTAATTGCGATTAATAAGAGTTCTTCAAAATCAGAATTAATACTGTATAGATTTATATTTTTTTTACCTAAAAGTTCAATGGTATTTAAAGCGTAATTTAATTTTCTTGCAGAATCTTCAGAGTTATTTGTATCCTCCTCAATATTATCTTTCAATAATTCAATGCTTTGGTGAAAAGCTTCATTCAAATACGCGTAATTACTAGATTTGCGTAATCTAGATATCTTATTAAGTTGTAAATCGAAAAGATTATCAAAATCGCCTCTAAAAATTTGAGTTTCTTTATCTTTTATTTCATCAGGATTGTTAAAAATGGATTTAATTTTTGTCTTTTGCGAATTTACAGATAAATGGCAACGTCTCAATTCACATTCAAAGACTTGTAAAATTCTTCTAGCTTCATATTTATCCTTGCAAAAAATCCTTATATCATCCATAAATCGATAATATGCAAATGAACTATTTTGCATATATACATCGACCTGATTTAGATAAAATGTTGCGAGTAATGATGATGCATCACTATTTTGAGGTAACCCTGAATCCTTAGTAGAAAGATTAACTAATATTTCTTCAAGAAGCCTACAAGCATTTTTTTCATTATTTGTTTCGCATACTCTTTCAATTTTCCGAATTAAAAATTTCTTATTTATGTTGTCATAAAAATTCAATAAATCTATTTCAATAATACAGTTGTAAATAAAATGACTTTGATTTTTTTCGGAGTAAGCCTTTTCATATAAAGCATACTGCATTTTTTTCCATTGCTCAACTCCATTTATAATTAATTGGTTTTTAGAAAATTTGTTATATCTGGCAGAAAATACTGAAGGAATCATTGCATTATCAAGTTTCTCTGCAAGCACTCCAACAACAGCCATATACATTATTCGGTCGATGAAAGGTGAAATTAACGCTTGCCTCAAAGTGTACTGCTTTTTGGGTACATAAAAGTGTTCTGCAGTTGTCGCTTTGTAAATGTTGTCATCAAAATATTTTTCAAACTGTATGAATAGATATTCTTGATTTAATAAGTCAATATACTTTAGTGGGTCGTGAAACCAATCATCAATAATGTCTGTTTTAAGTCTTAATCTTGCCAACTCCAAATCAAGGCAAACATCATTAATCGTTGCCTGATGTATATCAATTACTGAATTATTTATTTCTTTTTTACTATTTGAAGATTCCGTATCTAATTGAATTCTATTTAGTACTTTCAGTCTAGCATTTATTGACTCAAAGGTTAGTTGAACGCAATCAACGGTTTCCAATTCAAAGTTATCATTTGGGTATCTACTAATAATTCCATAGAGAACGTTTCTATTGTCGATGAAAACACCGGCTCCAGACATTCCTGGTAGTGCATCAAGAGATGGAGCAACAGTAAGTTTTAATCTTTTTAACTCATTATCATTTCTTTCAAATTTGAAAAGGTGAAATTCATTTTCATTTGCAGAAAATGTTGCCCAAGAAAAGAATTTAGTTTCATCATCTTTCAGTTTGTCAGATACAAGAATTTGACGAAAATTCACATTGGGATTTTTGTCAATAATGATAATTGCAAAATCATTATCGAAGATTATCAATCTTTTTTCTAAGTCACTTTTCTTTATAGATTGTAATACGGTTAATTTATTATTTTCACTGTAATAAATAGTTAGGTATGATATTTTGTCTTTAGAATATTCAGTTAATGAGTCTTCCTGCAAAATATGCTTAGCTGTCAAAACATAATTATATTCGCAGTAGTTTGGCGTTTCATATAAGATACCGGAGCCAAAACTTCTAACCCCACTTACATAAGCAGTTATTTTAACACCACATTTTTTCAGGTTTTCAGTAACTAATGCCATAAGTTTTATTATTTGGTGTTAATATAAAGTTGTAATCTTTTTTGTTCTTATTGGTTATTTCAAGATTGTTTATGGTTTCTTCATAATTAAAAACGAAATTTATAGGCTGTCTGTCAGTTCTATCAGTATATTTTAAAATCTTAAGTAACGCCCGTTTATTTGGCAGGAAATGTTTTTTACTATTTGTGCTTATAATAAAAGTGTTGCATTTAATCTTATTGATTACTTGTTTTGTAATACTGCGGTAGCTGCCGTGATGAGGTAGTTTTACAAGGTCAAATTTCACAGGATTCCCATCATTTTCATTCGTCAATTTTGTTAAAACTGATTCTAACCTATCAGGAGTTGTATCGCCAGTTAATAAAATAGCTTTATATTCTATTTGGAGCTTTAAGACAATACTATTCTTATTTGATATTGATTTATCAATACTGCTATCATCTATAAATCTTTCGAGCTTATCCATCGGAGAATTCCAATCACATTTAAAGTCACCTGTTAAATATGCACCTTTTTGAACGCTGTATTTTCCCAAATCCTCATCTGTTGGTGATAAAATATCTATTACCAAATCGTCAAAATTTAATGATTCACTTTTGTCAGTATACCTCTTCCAATCTGCTTGAGTCCTATTTAATAATTCTTCTACATCGTAAGCTTGTTTGTATGATAACTGATTTGCATTATACTCTGGTAATTTACCCAATGCTTTTCTGGGAGAATTAAATATTACCTTCTTAATGAAACTTAAGTCCTTATTATATCCCTTTTCATTAATATGGTTCAATAAATCTATTATGCCTTTTATATGGTCATCATCGTGATGAGTAATTACCAATAAATCGATAGCCTGTCCTTCCGAGAATATTTTATCAACTTCTGAAAGAAGGTATTTACTATCATTTCCACCATCAATGATGATATTATGGCTTTTATGTTGAACTAAAATAGAATCACCGGTTCCGGCTTTAAGGAATTTTATTTTCATGATTTTAACTCTTATTGCTTGTACGGTCTTTTCTGTCTAAATGTGGTATAACATTATTCTATACACAAACTTGCGTAGATTCTTCTTTAAATGCTCTGCTTACTCCACAATAACTTAAAAACATCAGCTGTTCGGCAATTAAATGAAACGGGGTGAAGAAATTATTCTTCTTTCATATCGCGTGTCATTAAATCGGTTGTAGCTTTTATCGGGTCTTTATCTTCAAAAAGGACTTTATAAACTTCATTAGTGATTGGAGTTTCAACTTTATATTTTTTTGCAAGTTGAGAAGCAGAGCGGCTTGTCTCAACTCCTTCAGCTACGGCGTACATGTTTTTAAGAACATCTTTAAGTTTTATACCGCTTCCAATTTTTTCACCAACAAAACGGTTACGGCTGTGGCGGCTCATACATGTAACAATTAAATCTCCCATTCCGGAAAGTCCGGAAAATGTTTCGGGCCGGGCTCCCATAGTAATTCCGAGTCTTGATATTTCAGCAATTCCCCGTGTCATAATTGCAGCTTTTGTATTGTCGCCAAATTTTGCTCCATCAATAATTCCTGCACCGATTGCAATAACATTTTTAAATGCACCGCCAAGCTCGGCACCAAGGATATCATTGGTTGAATAAACACGGAAGTATGAAGTCATAAATGCGGCTTGAATGGTTCTGGATGTTTGTTTTTCACTTGAAGCAGCAACAACTGCAGTCGGAATTCTTCTGCTCACTTCTTCTGCATGACTTGGACCTGAAATCACACCGATTTGAGATTTATCGATAGAAGGGTAAACATCCTGAATTACTTGTGACATTGTAAGAAGTGTATTTATTTCGATTCCCTTAGACAAGCTGACAAAAATATTATCTTTAATATCTTTGTAATCAATTTGCTTAATGACGCTCCTTAAAAACTGTGCAGGAGTTCCTAATACAATCATATTTTTGTTGATAGCGGCTTCATCTAAACTGTGGGTAATTAAAATTTCTTCAGGAATTGGAATGTCGGGAAGATAAGTATCATTAACACGATGCTTAAGTAGTTTTTTTGCGTAATCTTTTTTGTATTCCCATAAAGTTACAGAGTGACCATTATAATGCAACAATATTGCAAGTGTGGTTCCCCATGCACCCGCCCCAAGTACAGCTATTTTCATAATAGGTTAACTTTTTTTAGAAAATGATATTTTATTTTCCGAACCTGCTAATATTCTTCCAATATTTTTACGATGAGTATAAATGACAAGTGCTACAACCATTGTTATAAAAGGCAAAAGTGTATGATAACCTTCAATATCAACATTAAAAATATTTTCCCTTATTATTAATGTGAACGGAATAGAAATAGCAGCCATAACTGAACCGAGCGAAACATAACGTGAAAGTGCAACAACCAGAATAAATACTCCAACGGCAACAAGCATATCAATTGTGATAATAATTAACAACATACCAAGGGCTGTAGCAATTCCCTTTCCTCCGCGAAAGTTTGCGAAGATAGTCCATACATGTCCAACAACGGCTGCAAGTCCGGCTAAAATTTGAATTAGGGTAAAGTCATCAAAAGGGGTAGCGTTTTCGAATGGAACCGTTCCCGAGTAAAGACGTGTAACTAAAACAACAGCCAATACTCCTTTAAGTGCATCTAATAGGATAACCAAAACACCATATTTCCAACCCATTACACGGAAAACATTTGTACCCCCGGCATTTCCACTTCCATGCTCGCGAATATCAATTCCTCTTACAGCCTTACTAATAATCAAGCTAGTCGGTATAGAACCGATTAGGTAAGAAAGAATCACGATAACAGCCAAAATAAGCATTTATATATCCCTCATTAAATTTAGTGTGATATTATATAAATAATAATAGTAAAATTCAACTACAAATATTTTATTATCGAATTAAAAGAATAATTATTTAGCGGAAATTTTTGTCAATTGCTTAAGAATTTTAATATCATCAGCAGTTGTAACCTTGAAGTTGAGGTGTGAGCCTTCGGCTTTATAAATTTTATATCCTGCAGCATACATTATTGAAGATTCGTCAGTTCCATTTAATCCCTTTTTATATGCTAAGGTCATCCCATTTGATAAATCTTTAAAACGGAATATTTGAGGGGTTTGAATGTAGTAAATTTCTGATCGGTCAATATATTCAAAAGTTTTATCAGAAGATTTAAGAAGAGTATCACTTGCCTTAACACAAACAAGTGCATTCCCATCTTTTTGCGCAGAGTGAATAGCATTATTCAAGACTTTCAATGGTAGAAGAGGGCGCGCCGCATCATGCACTATTACAAGATCAGAACTATTTAATTCAAGAGAAGAGAGGGCATTGAAGACAGAATCCTGTCTTTCGCCCCCCCCTTCAACAATATCTTTTAATTTAGTAATTCCATATTTAGTTTTCAGCTTTTTCATCAGCATTATGTATTTATGATGAACAGCTACAACTATAGCATCAACCAATGAGGAGCGCTGGAATACTTCCAGGGTGTAAATAATCATCTCTTTACCGTTAATCTTTAGAAATTGTTTCGGTAAAGAATAACCGCTTCTCGAACCGGTGCCTCCAGCCGGTATGATTGCTACTCGTTTCATAAAACAAGCATTGCGTCGCCATAGCTAAGGAATCTGTAACCTTCTTTTAAGGCTTTTTTATATGCTTTAACTACCAAATCCATATCGGCAAATGCAGCTACAAGCATCATTAAAGTTGATTCGGGTGTATGGAAATTCGTGATAAGTTTATCAACTATTTTAAAATCATAAGGAGGGAAAATAAATTTGTCTGTCCATCCTTGATTTTGTCTCAAAAAACCTTCAGCAGTAACGCTGCTTTCAAGAGCTCGAACCGTACTTGTTCCAACCGCAAAAACATTTTTACCTGTTGTAATTGCTTTGTTTACCTTTTCAGCCGTTTCTTTTGAGACATGGAAGTATTCTGAATCCATACGGTGTTTTGTTAAGTCTTCAACTTCAACAGGACGAAATGTACCGAGACCGATATGTAAAACAACAGGCAGAATTTCAATTCCTTTTTTCTTTGCCTTCTCTAACATTTTATTTGTGAAATGAAGTCCGGCTGTTGGTGCAGCAACAGAACCATCTTTTTTAGCATAGACTGTTTGATAATTTTCTTTATCGGAATCTTCAGCTTCACGCTTGATGTATGGAGGAAGCGGAGTAAAGCCGATTTTTTCGATGGCTTTAAATACACTTGGCTGGTTGAAGCGAACGGTTCTTCCGCGTGAAGTTGTGTTATCAATAACTTCGCACCATAAATCATCGTGGAAGTAAATTTTATTTCCGATTCTAACTTTTCTTGCCGGATCAACAATAACATCCCAGATTTGTTCTTGCGGATTTAATTCTCTTAAAAGAAACACTTCTATCTTAGCATTTGTTTTTTCTTTCTTTCCGTATAACCTTGCCTGGATAACACGAGTTTCATTTACAACAATAACATCCCCTTCTTCCATGTAATCAATCACGTTGCTGAACGATTTAGATTCAATGGTTTGAGTTTCACGATTTAATACTAATAACTTAGCCTTATCGCGGGGAGAAACAGGATATTTTGCGATTGCTGTTTTGGGCAGATTATAACTGAAATCTGATAATTTCATTTTCTTTTAACCTTGTCTTTTTTACTGTTTAATTAAATTTGAACAGATTAAGATCCTAAGGGAAAGAAATATTTCATTCTTTCCCATCAGATCTATTTATCTATTTCACAACACTATTTTTTCTTTTTACCATTTTTCTTTGTCGATTTTTTTTGTTCTCCTTTTTCACGAATAACAGCACGGGCGGCAGCTAAGCGTGCAATCGGTACTCTGAATGGTGAACAACTTACATAGTTCAATCCAACTCTATGACAAAATTCAACCGAAGAAGGTTCGCCGCCATGTTCGCCGCAGATACCAACTTTTAGATTTGGTCTTGTCATTCTTCCTCTCGTTGTTCCAATCTCGAGCAATTGTCCAACGCCTTCCTGGTCCAATGCTTCAAAAGGATCGGCTGCTAAAATTTCTTTTTCTACATAAAGAGGTAAGAATTTTCCTGCATCGTCACGAGACAGCCCGAAAGATGTTTGTGTTAAATCGTTGGTACCGTAACTGAAGAACTCAGCAACTTCCGCAATTTTATCGGCAACTAATGCAGCACGAGGAAGTTCAATCATTGTTCCGACCAAGTACTGAATTTTAACTTTCTTCTCAGCCATAACTTCTGCAGCTACGCGTCTAACAATTTCTTCCTGAAGTTTTAGTTCTTTAACATCACTTACAAGAGGAATCATTATTTCAGGATTTACTTTTGTTCCTTCTTTCATTGCTTCTGCAGCGGCTTCAAAAATTGCACGAGCTTGCATTTCCGTAATTTCGGGATAGATGATACCAAGACGACAACCTCTAAATCCAAGCATCGGATTGAATTCGTGTAAAGATGCCATTTTCTCATGAATTTTTTTAACAGATACCCCAAGAGCTTTTGATAACTCGGAAATTTCAGCATCGGTATGAGGTAAGAATTCATGCAATGGAGGGTCTAATGTTCTTACAGTAACCGGATAACCTTTCATTGCTTTAAAGATGCCTTTAAAGTCTGCTCTTTGATATGGAAGAAGTTCTGCCAATGCACTTTTTCTAGCTTCTAACGTATCTGATAAAATCATCTTTCTCATTGATAAGATTTTCTTATCACCAAAGAACATGTGTTCGGTACGGCACAAACCGATACCCTGAGCGCCAAACGCAATTGCATTTGATGCTTGATCCGGTTGGTCGGCGTTTGTTCTGATTCCAAGTTTTCTATATTGATCAGCCCATTTCATTAAACTGTCATAAGTTTGGAAGACGGGTGATTTTTTTTCAGTAAGAGTTTTTGTAATAAGAACTTGAATTACCTCAGAAGGTTTTGTCTCAAGTTTACCGGAAATAACTTCGCCTGTTGAACCGTCGATAGAGATGTAGTCACCTTCTTTAACAACGATTTCTTTATTTTCAACACGGATGGTTCTTTCTTTATAATCGATTTTTAAAGCACCACAACCGGCAACACAAACTTTACCCATTTGACGGGCAACCAATGCAGCGTGTGATGTCATTCCACCACGAGCGGTTAAAATACCTTCGGAAGCATTCATACCTTTAATATCTTCAGGAGAGGTTTCGATACGAACAAGAATTACCTTATCTCCTTTAGCTGCCATTTCTTCAGCATCTTGAGCACTTAATGCAACTTTACCTGATGCAGCACCCGGACCCGCATTCAAACCTTTTGCTAAAAGTAATCCTGCATCAATTGCTTTTTTCTTTTCTGTAAGATCAAAGATGGGGCGTAACAATTGATTTAATTGATTTGGTTCGATGCGCATTAGAGCTTCTTCTTTACCAATAAGTTTTTCTTTAACCATATCAACAGCCATTTTTACTGCAGCAAAACCGGTTCTTTTACCAACGCGGCATTGAAGCATCCAGAGTTTCCCTTGTTGAATTGTAAACTCAACATCCATCATATCTTTATAATGTTTTTCGAGGTTTCTTCTGTATTGATCAAGTTGTTTATAAAGTTTCGGACTTTCTTTTTTTAGTTGAGCAATCGGAAGAGGAGTTCGTGTTCCGGCAACAACATCTTCACCCTGTGCGTTGAATAAATATTCACCATAGAAAATATTATCACCATTAGCAGGGTCACGTGTAAATGCAACGCCGGTACCTGAATCTTCACCCATGTTACCGAATACCATTGATTGAATATTAACAGCGGTTCCCCATGATTCCGGGATTCCGTTTAATTTACGGTAAACAATTGCGCGGTCGTTCATCCATGATCCGAAAACTGCACCAACAGCTCCCCATAATTGATCGATAGGATTGTTAGGGAAATCGTATCCGGTTTTTTCTTTAATTGCCGTTTTGAATTCTGCAACGAGTTCTTTTAAATCTTCAGCTGTTAATTCAGTATCAAGTTTAACACCCTTAGCTTCTTTTTTTTCATCAAGGATTACTTCGAAGGGATCATGTTCATGTTTATCAACAGGTTTTAATCCAAGAACAACATCACCATACATCTGAACAAATCTTCTGTAAGAATCATAAGCAAAGCGCGGGTTATCTGTTTTTTTAATGATAGCTTCAACAGTTACATCATTTAATCCAAGATTCAAGATAGTATCCATCATGCCGGGCATGGAAGCACGGGCACCGGAACGAACCGAAAGAAGAAGAGGATTTTTTGTATCACCAAACTTTGCCCCCATTTCTTTTTCAACTTTACTTATAGCTTTAACAACTTGATCTTTAAGCTCTTTCGGATATTTTCTTCCGTTTGCATAATAGTAAGTGCAAACTTCGGTGGTTATTGTGAATCCGGCAGGAACCGGAATTCCGATGTTAACCATTTCGGCAAGGTTAGCCCCTTTACCGCCGAGTAACGATTTCATTTCTGCTTTTCCTTCAGCTTTTTTTCCGCCAAAGAAATAAACATACTTGTTATTTTTTCCTTTTGACATTGAGTTTTATCCTCCTGTATTTATAATGTTTACAAGCGCTATAAAGTATAACGCAGTGTAGTTATTTGTTATTTAATTTTTGATAGAATATATGTATCAAATTCTTCTTTATTGTCGAAGTCGAGTTCAATTTGAAGATAATAAATATCTATATCATCAGACTCTCTGTTAAACTGCGCCAATTTTACCGCATCTTTATGTGTTGTTAAAACGGATTGAGCGTTTGTTTCATAAAATTGTTTTCGAATATTTTTAATATCGGATTCAGTATAAATTTTATGATCACGAAATATCATTTTATTAGTCGTTTCAATATCTATTTGACGTAATGCATTTAAAAATGAATACGGATTTGCTACTGCGCTAACGACTAAACTTTTTTGTCCACGAAATTCTTCCGGTTTATAAAAAACATGAGTTTTTATATCGACAAATCCAATTGCCCGGAAAAAAGCTGTAAAAACATTCTTACCAACAAGATGTTTTTGAAACTCTTTTGGTAAATTTTGTTTATGAGAAAACTTTCTATTTATAATTATTAAATCAGCTCTTTTTGTTGCACTGAAAGGCTCTCTCAAGTTTCCTGTAGGAAGTCCCAATTTTCTTAATCTATTTTTGCTTAACAAAAAACGTTGTTCGAAAATCAATATATTAATATCCCGATGTATCCATCTGTGTTGAAAAGCATCATCAAGTACAATAGTGCTCACGGCGGAATCGTTAATTAACTTTTCAGCACCATATACTCTTTTTTCACTTACTGCGGCAGGGACAAGACATTCGAGCATGGTCTGGTAAATTTCATCTCCACAAGTTTCAACATCAGCTTTAATTTCGTTTCCGTCGCCAACAAGCAGATAGCCTTTAGAAATTCTACCATAACCTCTGCTTAATACCCCGACCTTAATACCGGCTTTTTTTAATAACTTTGTTACATAGATAACAGTTGGAGTTTTTCCACTTCCGCCAACAGTTAGATTGCCTATTGAAAGAACTTTCGCATTAACCTTTTTTGATTTAAATATTCCTATATCGAACAAAGAATTTCTAATTCCGATTATTAAAGCATAAACCGGAACAAGCGGAATAAATAAAACTCTCAAAACATCTAACATTAAAACGACAATCTTTCTTAATTAAATCTTGCTGCTTCTACTTGAAGCTTGTTCATTCGATCTTCACATTGTTCAATCACTTTTGAAGTTTCTTCGTATGATAGAGACGAAGAAACCTCAATTTTATCAGAAAAAATTATTCTGACTTTCGAAAATGGTTTTGGAATTTCAAACCCGTCCCAACTCTTTAGTGCGATTTTATTTTGATACGCAACCCCCATCAAAAAGAGTGGAACACCACTTTTCTTGGCGGTTATAACTGCACCTGCTTTAAATTTTTCCTTTGGACCTGTTGGACCGTCAGGTGTAATTACAACCGAACCTTCATTTTTAGCAAAGTCAACCATAATACCAAGGGCAACATCGCCCCCCTTAGAGCTTGAGCCGCGAACAACAATATATTTCCAATATTTCAAAGTCTTAGCGAGTAAATCGCCATCTTTGCTTTGGCTTGTAATGCCGAGAATTTTTTGTCCTCTAAAGAAGTACCACGGAAACAGCATTGTCCCATGCCAGAAGGCAGAGACGAATCTTCTCCCTGCTTTTTTCAACTTCTCAATTTCTTCTCCATTAACAACTTCAATTCTTAATGTTGCACAGAGAAAAGTAACTGCCCATAATAAAAAGTAGTTACCGAGAAATCGAAGTATATTTTTGGAAAACTGATTCAACTTCATATCAAAGAACCACAAATAATTTGTGCTGCTTCAGTAGAAGCCTGTTTTTCGCTTAAAGTTTTTCTCAATTCGAGAAGCTCTGATTTAATCTGATTATAAAGTTCTCGATTATTAAGAATATCCTTTGTTACTTTAAATATTGAACTTTCATTTACCTCGTTTTGAATTAGTTCCGGTACTATTGTTTTACCGGCAACTATATTGGCTAAACCGATATTTTTCAATTTTACCAACACTTTACCAATTCTGAAGGTTAATCCATTAGTCTTATAAACAATAACCATCGGAAGCCCTAACAATGCTGCTTCCAGTGTAGATGTTCCAGATTTAATTATTCCAAATGCAGAATGTTTTATTAAATCATACGTAACATTTTTAACAACTTTAAAATCTTTTTGGTTTGTTAAATGACCAAAAACTTCTTCCTTAATTGAATCTGCACAACCGACAACTACTTGCATATTGAATTCCTTTGCAACCGCAATTGCCCCTTTAATTGCTTCGGGAAAAATTTTTTCAACTTCCTGTTTTCTACTGCCCGGTAGAAGAAGTAAAATTTCTTTTGAGTTGTTTAGACCATATTTGCTGACCAATTGTTCTTTCTCTTCAAACTTATATTCATCAAGCTGATGAATTAATGGGTGCCCGACAAAAGTTACATCGATTCCATTATCTTTATAAAGTTTTTCTTCAAACGGAAAAAGGACAAGCATCTTATCGACATACTTTTTAATCTTCTCAATTCTTCCTGAACCCCACGCCCATAATTGTGGCGATATATAATAAAATATTTTTAGCCCGGGAGATTTCAATTTTTTTGCAAGATTCAGATTAAATCCCGGGTAATCAATTAGAATAACATTTTTTATCTTATTCTGTTTAACAAGATTAATTACTTCAGATCTGACTTTCTTAATGAAAGGGAGATGTTTAATAACTTCAACAAATCCGAGAAAAGCCATTTTGTTAATATGATATACCTGCTGCAATCCTTCGGTTATCATTTTATCGCCGCCGATTCCATAGAATGAAATGTCCGGATTTATCCTTTTCATTTCACGCATTAGTGATGCACCATGTAAGTCACCACTTGCTTCTCCGGCGATAATTAAAAATTTTGTGTTCAAAATATTTTACCCATTATCTCAAAAAGACAAAGTTCGTAAAACACGTAATAGAACAATTGTAATTACGACAAAGCTGAATGCCTGTAAAGTTCTTTTTTCGGAGCGAAGTCCAGCCTTCAAATTAAGTGGTGGCTGCACAACTGATTTATCTTTATACTGAGTAAATCGTGGAAAAAACCTTGGAACATTTTTGCAATACTCTTCAAACTGAGCACCGAATGTTGTTTTCAAATAACCTTCTTCTTCAAGAACGATATAGTAGTATTGAATTACAAAAAAGAGTAAAGCACCTATTTGCAGGTAAGGGAATAAGGCGTTCGACATTATACCAAGTCCGGCATACATTAATATATTCCCGACATATAGCGGATTACGAACATAGCCGAATGGACCGCTGATTATTAAAAATGTGCCTCCGACTGCTCCGGTAGTTCGGGTTTCGCTTCCCGCCCAACTAACTCCCCAAAGTCTCATTCCCTCGCCGGATAAGGCTATTAAGAATCCAATTATCAAGCTCCAAATATTTGCTTCTTGATAAAAGAACATAACCAACAAAAACGGAATCGGTGTATAACTTCTATACTTAAAAAATGTAAGTGACAAATTCTTCATAATACTTTCTATTCAAATAATTTTTAATTAACTAACCCATCATGTAAACGGCTTTTCTTTTCAGTTCCGCTTGGTGCCGTTTCTTTAACCTTTTTTTCGAAATTAATTCCTTCATCTTCTTAGTGACATCATCAAAAGAGAAAAAAGGAGAAAAGGATATTCTTTCTTGTTCGCAAAATTTAAGTAAAGTTTCTTTCGCAAAAATAAAATCACAATGTTGAGCCGGGCATATATCTGATGTGCCATCACCAATATAAACCGTGAATTCATCGTCACCACTAAGATTAATAATGTGATTACGTTTGCAATTTGCACAATTGAAACAATCTTCATCTTTGTACGGAAAGATGGGAGTAAGATTTCCGTTACTTTCAATAATCAGTTTATTTGAGTATACCGGGATAGTTGAAATATTTTCACGCTTTAAAATTTTACTTATGTAAAAATCAAATCCGTCACTTAGTATGTAATGCTCAATATTGTTATCATTCAAAAAAGAAAGAAAACTTTTGAACGAAGTATCTATTGCGAAACTGAGAATAAAATCAGTCAACTCTTTTTTATCGATAATCGGTAGAGAAGCAAAAAGCCTTTTCCAACCTTCTGAATTAGATATTTCACGATTGCGAATTTGGTCTACAATCTCATACACTTCGGGGTGTTGACCAAATCGCAAGAAAATATTAGCACCGACATCCTCTTTTGTTATAGTGCCGTCAAAATCAATAAAAACTTTAAATGAATGATTTGTTGATGTCATACTCATCTCGAAATCACCATTTTTTTTACTTCAACAAATTCTCCTGCCGTAAAACGGTAGAAGTAGACTCCGGTCGGTAAATTGCGAGCTTCAAAAACAAAACGGTTATTTCCTGTTTTGGTCTCCGTGATATTATATTCCTTTATCTTTTCAATTCGTGAATTATAAATTTCAAACTTTATGTTTCTTTTATTTGGCAAATGATAGACAATTGAAGTTGAATCAGAAAAAGGGTTGGGTATGTTTTGATAAACTAATATATCCTCAGAATCGGTAAGTATAAAGTTAACCCGTAATACATCAGAATAAGAACTGTTATTTGCATAATCAATAATAGCAATACGATAATAGTGACTTCCGGCTTCTTCGAGCGGATGTGTAAATTGATAACGGTTTGTTAAACTCATCGCATAATGATTTATAAATCCAACTTTAACCCAAGCTGAATCCTCATCTTCATTCGAAACAAACTTTTCAATTTGATACCCAGCAATATTTGAAGAGTTTAATGAGCGCCATTTCAATATAACCGAATCCCCCTTTTGTAAAGCATTGAAATCAAGGATTAACGAAGTATAACTTTTTGTTGCATAAATTCTTTGACCAAAAATTGATGTAATCGACTCCCTCTTATCCTTAAAGATAGCAATAGCGCCACCATTTTGATCAGAGACAAGATTCAAATAACTTTTCTCGGAGTTTTTATAAGCCGCCAATAGAGTTCCTGATTGATCCCAAAGGATATCCCCCTTCTTGTCAATTTTCTGTCCATAAATATTAGGCTGCATTTTAGCATCTCGTCTGTCAAGCCATGCAGTAATAGCCCCCCCCTTGCCGTCGCTGACAATTGTTTGCCCGAATTGATCACCATCAATTTGAAAATAGGTGTAACCGTTTTCTTCCCAAAAAGTTTTGCCGTTAAATTTAAATTTTTGAAGAAAGACATTTTTATCTTTATTTATATCGTGAGTCCATGAAACTATTATCCCAGAATCGGAAGAAGTTATCACTTGCGGATTGGTATGATCTCCTTTTAAGCGGGATAAATTTTTGCCTCCTGCTTCCCAAAGTGTATTCCCATTTTCATTTATAATTTGATGCGATATGGTTCTTGGTTTATCGAGGTTCTGCCATATCAGATAAGTCTGTTGTTTATGAAGCGGAAGAAACCTAAAAGATAAAACATTACTTGTGAATCTTGAATACTCAATTGGTCCCCAAAGTTGTTTCCCTGAAGAATTAAATGCTGCTCCAACTAAAACATTTCTTCGGTTGATAAACTCAATCCAAAAAACCGAAAAACCCCCTTTGTTATCGGGTTTAATAACAACTTGGTTTTTTGCATTCATTGAGTTTGCAACTTCAATTCCATCCTTTACAAAATCAGTGTAACCTGTGATAGATAATCTTTGAACTTTCAATGAATAATTACTTGGAGAATTTATACTTTTTTCTATATATGCTATAAAAGAAAGCCCATCTTCATCATACGCAACCGAATAATTTATTAATTCCGTTTCGCTGTTTTTTACTTCGATACCGTTATCGCTCCAATAAGTATAACCATTACTTTCAACTTTTTGAGCATAAAGTGCTTGAGTATTTCTATTAATTATAGATTTCCATATAACAACAGCGCCATTTTTTCCGGTAGCGGCTACAGGATTGGTCTGATTAATCTTTGCAGCTCCAAGACGTTTCCCATCTGCTCTAAAACTGACATTTCCGTTTTGGTCTAAATGCTGAAAATAGACGTAAGACTCATTCCCCTTAGTATCTTCCCAGAAAAAATATGTTCCACCGTTAGGGTTTTCGTACGCTGAAAGATTAGTTGGGTTTACGGCATCAACAATTAGATTAGAATTAATTGACGGATTTTCATTCCATTGCGAAAAAAGAATTGTTGAAAAAAGTAAATAATAGAAAAGAAAAAATATCACAGACCTGAATCTTTTCGATACAAACAAACTTAAACCGCTAATATTTTTATTTAATTGATTAAGCAACAATATTAAAATCCTCATTAAATCTGACAGCAACTAACTTTGAAATTCCTTCCTCCTGCATAGTTACACCGTACATTGTATCAGTGGCTTCCATTGTTCTTTTATTATGAGTAACAATTATAAACTGAGTATTTGAACTAAAATCGCGAAGAATTTTTGCGAAACGGTCAATGTTTGCATCGTCAAGAGGTGCATCAATTTCATCAAGAATACAAAATGGACTTGGTTTAACAAGATAAATTGCAAACAATAGTGCAATAGCTGTAAGTGTTTTTTCTCCTCCGGAAAGAAGTTCTATTGATGTAGGACGTTTCCCCTTCGGTTTGGCTACTATTTCAATTTTCGCTTCAAGGGGATCTGTGTTTTCTTCAAGTCGAAGATCGGCTTCATCACCGGGGTTAAACAATCCACGGAATATTTTAACGAAGTGAGTTCTGATTTGCTCAAAAGTATCCATAAATAATGTTTGAGCAGTTGTGTTAATTTCTTCAATTGTTTTAACCAAATCACGTTCTGAATCAAGCAAGTCAGTTCGTTGTTTCATTAAGAAATCAAGTCGTTCTTTCTCTTCTTCATATTCCGAATAGGCTAAAAGGTTAATCGGTCCAAGATTTCTGATTTGCTGTTTTAATGAATGAACTTCTTCAGAGCGGCTTCGAAAATCAAAAGAGTCTAAATCTTCAAACTCTTTTAGTTCAAGAGTAAGAGAATAATTTTCCGAAATATTTTCTTTCAACGAAGCAGTTTTTAATTCGATTTCATTTAATTTAATTTCACATGCGTGAATATCATTACCAACAATATCGCGTTCATTTCTATAATTTTTTTGCCCGGACTCAAGATCATTTATTCTTGAACGGATACCACGGAACTTGATGTCGATTGCCTCTTCTTCTTTTATCAATTTATCTTTAATAAGTATAAACTCATCAAGTTCAAACTGCTTATCATCAACAATTGAATCAAGTGTAACAAGCTCTTCCTCGCCGTTTTTAATATCGCTCTCTCTCTTTAGAATTGAGCGTTTAACTGATTCAATTGTTTCTTCGGCGCGTCTAACCGCATTTTCGAGATTTCTTCTTTCCCCTAAAAAACGTTCATAAATTAGGTTGATTTTATTTTGAGCCTCAACGAGTGTGAAATACTCCGATTCTAAAAGCTGAAATGCTTCTTCTAAAAGATGCTGTTCATCATCAGCTTTTTTCTTCTCTTCAACTCTATCTGAAAGAATTCTTTCAAGTATTTCTCTTTCGTTATCAATAAAATTTGAATGTGAGGCGAGTTCTTGAATTTCTAACCGGGCTTTTTCAATTTCATCAGAAGCTTTTTGCTTTTCGAATTCAAAACGAGAAATTTGTTTATCAACATTTGCAAGATCGTTTAGTAAAAATCTTCCTTTTTCAGATAAGACTTTCAGATCAATTGAGGCAATTAAATTCTCTAAATTTTCAATTTCAATTTTTGTTGAAGCAAGTTTTTTTTCTTTAAGCGGAACTTCTTTTTTAAGATTGTCAAGAAGTTGTTTCCTTCCGAAAAGAGTATCATCTAAACGAGGTTCTGAACCTGCTTCGATAACGCCGGAATAATGTACAAAATCCCCCTTCAGTGTTGCACAATTAAAAGATTTAAATTTTTGAGCTAATCTGAAAGCGTTATCAATAGTATCAACTATAATTGTATCTTTTAACAACTGCTTGAAAAATGGCTGCCATCTTGTTTCCGTTTCGACTAAATCAATTGCCCAGCCGATAAATCCTTCTTCGGCTTTAATCTTTTTAATGCTTCGGCTCAGAAGGAATGAATTTATCTTTTCAAAAATGTTCTCTTTTTTATCGTAAAAAGTAGAGACGTAAAACGATGCTTTGCCAAAGTTGTGCTGTTGAAGAAAACCAATTCCTCTTTTAACTTCTTCAAGTGATTCAACAAGAATATTATTTAGATTACTTCTTAAAGCTGCTTCAATTGCAAACTGATATTGCTCTGCGGTATTACCTAAATTGGCAAGAAGATTTTTATCCGAGCTTGTCCATGTGTTTTCTTCTAATAGAGCTTTTGCTCCTTTCGAAAATCCTTCAAGATTATCAATAAGACTTTGAAGAAAAGAAATTTTATCGTGAAGATTATTGATAACTCCTTTTTCGTCAAGCTCTCTTTCTTTTAATTGTGTGAGTCGGCTTTCAAACTCTTCTTTTTCTTTTTGCTTTTCGGTGAAGAGATTTTCTGCTTCCGTTAATTTTTTTTGAATATCGGAACGTTCATTACTTAACTCCTCAATAAATCCGACCGTCTTGGCAATATTTGCAGTAAAATGTTGAATGCGTTCATTCAGTTTAGTAATTGAAGCGTTTGTTCGGTTTAAAGATTCATTTAAATTCGAAAGTTCATTCTCTTTTGAATTTATCTCCTTAAACTGAACCAGAAGAATTTCAGCAAAATCTTTTACTTTAGCACGCTGTTCATCAACGCTTGATTTTTTTGCGGTCACATTTTCGGTTAATAATTCTTTTTCAAGTTGAGCGGCAACAATCTTTGATGCTATTTCCTCAATTCTCTCAGAGCTTTCCTCTCGCTCTGATTCAGAAATTTCTAATTGCGATTGAAGCTCTTCAAGTTCTTGTTTGTATCGTTCAACATTGCGGGAGAGTGATTTTTTCCTTTCTTCAGAAACAGAAAGCGATTGCTGAACCGAATGTATTTTTTCAGTTTGAATCGATATTTCACCACGTTTTTCTTTTAACTCAAATTCAATTTTGTATAATTCTTCTTTTATTTCTTTTAGCTGATCGTCAAGTCTTGATAAATCAGATTCGAGAACTAATTTGCGCCGGAAAGCTTCTTCTTTCTTTAGCTTGTACTCATTTTTATTTTTTGTAAAAAGAGCGAACTCCCGTTCGGCTAAATCAATTTCCAGTTCACGCAAAGTTGAAGAGACCTTATTATATTTATCAGCTCGTTTTGCCTGTCGTTCAAGAGAGTTAACCTTCTTCTCGACTTCCGAAACAATATCGTTTACGCGTGTGAGATCTGATTTTACGTCATCAAGTTTTTTAAGAGTTAAACGGCGGCGAAGTTTATATTTATTAACTCCGGCAGCCTCTTCAAACATATTGCGGCGTTCTTCAGCTTTATTACTTAAGATAGTTTCAACCATTTTTAATTCGATAACCGAGTAAGCATTTGAGCCCATACCGGTATCCATAAAAAGATTGGTAATATCTTTTAGTCTGCAAATATTTTTATTTAGAAGATATTCGCTTTCACCTGAACGAAAGATTCTTCTTGATATTGTAACTTCAGAATATTCGGTAGGCAGAATCCCGCGGTCATTTTCAATCGTTAAAGAAACTTCAGCCATTCCCATAGGTTTACGATTTGCTGTTCCATTGAAGATTACATTCTCCATTTTGTCCGAGCGGAGAGTACTGCTTTTCTGTTCTCCAAGACACCATCGGATGGCATCAACGATGTTTGTTTTACCGCAACCGTTGGGCCCAACAATACCTGTCATTCCTTTATTGAAAGACACTTCCGTTTTTGAGGCAAAAGATTTGAAGCCTAATATGTCAAGTTTTTTTAAATACAATGTCTATGTAACTCTGAAGTTATTTAATATAATGAAGAATATAATCGACAAATAAACCGGTCGATTGAAAATAAAAGATAGTAACGGAAAGCGAAACTAATAGGATAACAAAACTGTAAAAATAAACAGAGGAAGGTCTTACGTCGTAAATAACGTAAATCCCTTTAATTAATCTGTAAATTATCCATAGTGCACAAATGATTAGAATAAGGTAAATATAAAGATTTATTATATCGGCATGTAGAATTCGGTATAAAACTAATGACATCGGAATAATTAATACAATCGGTAAAAAAGACCATGTAACCGAAAAGAATGAATTGGAAATGAATACACGGTTCATCACAAACAACGATCCAAGTTTAACTGCAAGGGTAAGTAATAAAATTAATACAAGAAATGTTACAGTGAGAATACCGAGGGAATATAACGGCTGCCAAATTAGGAAACTCATAACTTCCATTATTGTTTGGCTTCCGAAGGAAAGCAGAAATTTTTCGAATAGAATATCGGTTCGTAAATGGTAAAGAATACTACTTGTGGTTAAAGCCATCACCGCAGAAACCACTATTGATAATATTGAAGTATGAAGTCCGGAAATAATTCTTAAATCTCTTATGTCAGCATAAAAATTATATGGACGAAGAAGAGCCCTGGAACTATCTTCTCTAAACTTCCTTCCGGTGTTGATCAAAAATCCAACGATTAGAGCCAGTACCAAACCGAAAAGAATAAATGCCATTGGAGCGTCGTCTTTCCTTACTCCAAGTGGTATAGTAACTTTTTCTAAATTGTTTAACTTAGATTGAATAACCTTATATGTAATCCGGTTTAAATTTCTTCTCTCACCTAAAATTCCGAGATAAATAATTTTATCACTGTTATAACCAGAGATAAAAGAATGATAGTCTCCCTGGTAATCAAACATTGTATTCAAGAAATAACCGACATGATAATTTTCTTCAGAGAAAGTAATTAAGTCACTAAAATTTTTCGCCTGTGCTTCATAAGTGAATTCATTTGTATAGCCGCTGGAACTTCCGAGGTTAGCAATATATCCGGCTTGACTTATAAATAACTTACCTTTTCCAATTAAATCACTCAAATTCTTGTAATCATCTTCAATATCGGTAATTGAATTATTAATAAACTCTAATCCATAAAGATCAAGTCCGGGAATTTCTTCACCGTTAAATGAAGCGAATGATGCATAAACTAAAAAAGATTTATAAGTTTTTACTAATTGCGATAACTCATTTATATATACAACGGAAGCGGCAGAAGATGATTTATATCCGGTACCAAGTCCAAAACCTGCCACTGCATTATAATCAGTAAAAGCTGATGCAAATTGACCTAAATAATTTTTTGAACGTGCAAGAAAATTCTGCGATTCAATTATACTCCCCGGGACGGAATTAACAGGAATTTCGATAAACGCTAACAAACCATATTTTTCACAAAGCGAAAGCATATATGGATGAGGTGTATTTAATGCAAAACGAACAGCATTAAAGCCTGTCTCCCTAATTAATTTGAGATCTCGCTCCATAGCATCATACGATATCATCGAGGCAAGGTTTTCATTCGAAGGAATATATGTAACCCCCTTCAATTGATAAGATCTCCCGTTCAGATATAATGAATCTTTTGAAGAATTAATATTATAAAAGCTTACGCTTTTAGTAACTTCGTCAAGTAAACTGCCGTTGTGAGAAACTTGAATTTGAACTGCATATTTATTCGGTGAATCCGGATGCCACAGAATAGGATTTATTTCAAAATTATGAACAAAGCTTTTTTCTTTTCCTTTAGGAATCTGGACGGCAATGGTTGAAGTAGTCACAACGGATTTATCTTCCGTCAGCAAATTAAATTTAACATCAAACCAATTAGATATTGATGATGAATCAGTCTGGACTTTAAAATTAGTATTTTCAACTTTTGATGTGATTGTAAATCTATACTTATTACCACCGCCTAAAAATTTATATGAAGAGGAAAAGGAGGAGATAAAAATATTGGGAACCACTCTTATATAGACATCTCTAAAAATTCCACCAATATGGGCAGGAGCTAAAAATCTTTGCTTAACCGGAATTGTGTTTTCTGAATCTAATTTTGATGAAATCTTGACCGACAATGTATTCTTTTTGTCATGCCTTAAAAGATCTTTTGGAAGTACGAAGTAAAACGGGAAGTCCCCTCCGGTATGCCGGTAAATCACAGAGTTGTTAATTGAAATATCGGCAGAATAATTCAATCCTAAGAAATGAAGCTCAAAATTTCTATTGGTTAAATCTTTGTAATTGAGTTCAAAAGATTTTTCGAAAACTAATTCTGCTCCACTATTATAGAATGAAGGGATTGAGACACTCGTTTTTTGTTTTGCATCATCATCGGCAAAATAAACACTCCACTTTCCGTTTAAGTGAATAACTTTACGAGCACCGGACTCTTCAATAAAATTAAATAGAGAATTTGAGTTATCATGCGACGCTAATTCTTTAAAAACAACCTGTGCAAATGATGTTTGGATGGAAAAAGCTAAAAGAACGGAGAAGATAAGAAAGTAAGATCTGTAAACCGTCATCAACAGTAGTTTCCCTAATATTTGTATATTCAAACAACAAATATACGATATTGAGGCAGGGGAAATCAATACAAAAGTAGGGTCACCTAAAGGAACCATATAAGCTTAAACGCATAAGACGTTTGTATGTAAAGGGTTAACTATTCGAGAGTTTTGTTTATTTTTTGAAAAAGTATAGAAAAGTGGTTCAAAAGTGAGGTTTGAGGGGGTCTGGTTAGAATTTTTTATTTGACAGAAGTGAAATTTAGTTATATATTAAGGGTCAATTTTTTCAAGATTATAAGGCACTAAGGAATGGCAAATCATAAATCTGCTAAAAAGAGAATATTAGTAAGCGCAAAGAAGAGAGCTGTAAATAAAAACACGATTTCTAAATTGAAGACTTTAACAAAAAAAGTTTTATCTTCAACTGAAAAAACAGAAGCTGATGGATTATACAAAGAAGCAGTTGCATTTATCGATAGAATTGCTACAAAAGGAAAAATACACCGTAATACAGCAGCACGAAGAAAATCTGCTTTGACCGGGCATGTAAACGGTTTAGCAGTTACAAAGTAAAGAAGTTAATTCGATAGGTTGACAAGTTCAACCATTATTCTTAATTTTAGGTTCTGAAAAAATAGTATTCCGCGATAGCTCAATGGTGGATCCCGAAAGCCTTCGGGATGTTAACCGAAGGGTTAGTAAATAATTGAAATATTGATTCCGCGATAGCTCAATGGTGGAGCATTCGGCTGTTAACCGAAGGGTTGCAGGTTCGAGTCCTGCTCGCGGAGCTAAAACCCCAAAGTAAGCAATTACTCTGGGGTTTTGAGTTTTAAACTATGAATTGCTTCGTTTACATATTACAATCTGAGAACAGTGGTAAATTCTACACGGGCATTTCTGAAGACCCGCTGAGAAGACTCCTTTTCCACAACTCAATCGAAAAAGGATTTACATCAAGGTATAGACCATGGAGAATCGTTTTTACGAAAGAATTTCCCAATCGATCAACTGCTCAAAAAGCTGAAATGAAAATTAAATCATGGAAATCAAAAGTTATGATTAATAGACTTATTAATGGTGAAGTGGAAGTATAGCATTCGGCTGCTATCCCGAAAGCATTCGGGATGCAGGTTCGAGTCCTGCTCGCGGAGCTAAAACCCGATACTTTTTCAGGGGCAACTATTTTGAATATTTTATGATAATTCTAACAGATTTCAGTCAAATTTTCCCTCAGAACTTTGGATTACTTCCAAGAATTATTCAGATTTATACAACCAATTTTAATTAATTCTGAATCACGATCTGTAGATAATTCGTAACCGGACATAGAAAATATTAGAGTACTAAATCACTAATCGATAAGAACAAATTGAAAACACTGAAAGATATCTATTCGTTTGTTTACTAAATCAAATTTTAAATAATATGAATCGTTTTAACAGGGTTACTGCAATCCTAATTCAGCTCCAATCTAAAAAAATAGTAAGAGCAAAGGATATTGCTGATCGCTTCAAAGTAAGTATCAGAACAGTTTACCGCGATATACAAACTTTAGAAGAAGCCGGGGTTCCAATTACTTCTGACTCCGGGATCGGTTATTCACTTATCGACGGTTATCATCTGCCTCCGGTTATGTTTTCAAAAGAAGAGATTATCGCATTTTTAACAGCCGAAAAGCTTATAGAAAAGTTTACCGATAATTCAATAGATTCAAATTTTAAATCCGGTATGATGAAAATAAGGGCAATTTTAAAAAATTCAGAAAAGGAACTGCTTGAAAGTATTGAAGAGAATATTGAAATTGTACGGCAAAAATCATCTTTAGAAAATTCCGGTAATTCAATTGGAATCCAAATCTTGATTGAAAGTATGTCGGAAAGAAAAGCTCTAAATATTCGTTACCATACCTTTTATTCAAATGAAATTAAAGATAGATACATTGAACCTATCGGAATATTTTTTGCCGGAAATCACTGGCACACTATTGCTTTTTGCGAATTAAGACGGGATTACCGCGATTTTAGATTGGATAGGATTATCAGTATAAACAAGACTAATAATGTATTCAAAAAAAAACATCCTTCAATTAAAGATTATCTTCAAAAAATATCTAAAGAACAGAATTTAGAAACGGTGATCATTAAAGTTGATAAAGGGATTGCTTACTATTTAAAAGAACAAAAATATTATAATGGATTTATTGATGAACTGGAAATAGGAGATAGCGTTCAAATGACTTTTTTAACTGCATCTCTTAATTATTTTGCTCACTGGTATTTAATGTTTGCGGATAAAGCTGAAATTATTTCCCCGGTCTCACTAAAAATTATCTTGAAAGAAATATTATCTAAAATAAATAACAGAAATATTCTGTAAAGTGAATATTTTTTTAACTTTACAAAAACATACTGACATACTGTTGTCAATTAGGGATATTATTTTTGTAGGGTATTTATTTTATCAAAACTCACAAAGGAAATATTATGTCATCAATTAAAACCTTCTTAAACGAATTGGAACAAGAAGCAGTATCAACCCGGAAAATGTTGAAAATTGTACCGGATGATAAGTATGATTGGAAAGCTCATCCCAAAAGCATGACAATCAGGGCTTTGTCGACTCATATCGCAGAAATTCCCGGCTGGATTGAACACAGTATCATAAACGATGGAATGGACTTTGCCACTACACCTTATAATCCAAAAGTTATCAACAATACATCTGAATTGATGGAATATTTTGAGGAGTCTTTAACTAAAGCCAAATCTCAATTAATTGAAGATAATGAAGAAAAATTGAATGGCAGATGGGTAATGAAAAATGGCGATCAAGTTCTTATGGACCTTTCAAAAGCTGAAGTTATCAGACATTCTTTGTGTCAGTTGATTCACCATAGAGCGCAGTTAGGTGTTTATTTACGTTTGCTTGATATTCCTATTCCCGGAGTTTATGGCCCAAGTGCTGATGAAATGAATCCGTAATTGATCCAGAACTTATTCATCTAGAAAATCAGCGCACATCAAAAATACAATGCTGAATGAAAATAAATCATTCAGCATTTTTTATAGGAGAAGACGTGAATGTATAAGCGTAATTATCGGAACACTTATGCATTAAAATTTTTCTAAACAATTCTTGAGAATAATTAGAAAAATCATATCCTACTTTACTTTAATAACAACAAAAGTTACATCATCATCAGGCTCTAAATTGTTTGTCCAACGCATTCCTTCTTCTTTAAGATGGTTGACAATTTCTTCGGGCTCTTTTTGAGCTGCTTTTTCAAAACTGTTTCTTGCTCTTCTATAACCGTAAAGTTCTTCATTTTTATTTTTAAGTTCGGCAAAGCCATCGCTCATCAGCAACAAAGTATCGCCTCTTTCTATGCTTAATTCTTTTACATCGTAGGAAACACCCTTCATTGCCCCCAACGGCATATTGCTTATCACAAGCTCTTCAATCATTTGATTGCTTTTTCTGAAAATGAGTAATGGCGGCATTCCCGCATTTGTAGTGATAATTTTGTTGTTTGTAATTTGGACGCAAGTTAGCGCCATCATTAATCTGCCGAGCTGCATATCTTTTATTGCTGCACTTGCATTTTCAAAAAACGGCTTTAGTTCTTTGTTGGTTCTATCCGACATAAAAAGTGATTTCATAATAGAGACCATCATCCCCGACATCATTCCATGTCCGGTTGCATCTCCAAGAACTACAGTTAGAGTTCCATCTAAGTGAACATGAAAATCATAATAATCACCGCCAACTTCTGTAGCTGTTTTCATATAGACAGCAATATCAAGATTCGCAAGCTGTGGTAGTCCTTTAGGAAGCATAGAAAGCTGTAGATTACGGGCTTCTTCAAGTTCTTTTGTCTTTCTGTCATTCTCAATCTGGAGGAATTTTTTGTTTTCGTTTTCTTTTCTTCTCTCTAATTCATACTTTCTTATTCCGCCCAACACTCCTACAAAACCGATAATATAAATTCCATACGCCCACCATGTAAGCCACCAGGGGGGATTAATCCTAAATGAATAAATTTCTTCATTTGTTTTTACTCCATTTGATGTGATAGCTCTAACTCTGAATGTATAATTCCCCGAAGGAAGATTTTGATATTCGACATAAGGGAGAACAGATGGACGAGACCATTCTTTATCAAATCCTTCTAAGAAATGTTCATAGGTCGTTTGACGGGGATCTCTGTAATTAAGAGCCGCATAATTAAACACAAATGAATTTTCTGAACTTGGAAGAGTTCGAGGATATGAATAATAATAAAACTGTTTATTAACAGTAACAGAAGTAATCTTTAAGGGATAATTTTTTTGCTCACTTTTATAAATGTAAAGCCCAACTCCATTAAAAAACAATACCATATTTCCGAAACCATCAAGCGTAGAAGAAGAAGGGACTCCGGTGGCAATATTTTCGTCAGTGGGAAATAATTGGAACTGATCGCCTTCAGATTTAATTGAACCTAACGGGGATGAGAAATAAACAATTTCTCTAAAATGATCAAGAACAGGATTTGAAAGATTAGCTGAAGGAAGTCCATCTTTCTTAGTGTAAAATTTTAGATTAGTTCCGTCAAAAATTACAAGTCCTCTTCCTCTAAGCCTGATATATAAATTTTCTCCAGCCTGGATATCCGTTTTAGTCCCCGCAACACTCGCCCCTTTTAAAATTCTGAAATCAGCATTTGCATTTGCACTATCAATTAAGTTGACAAAACTTTTTCCGTTAAAGACATAAAAACCGCCAACCGTTAAGAAGTAGATTCCATTCTTTAGTTTACCAACATAGTGAAGCTGTTCCGAAGGGACATTCCAACTTTCCGGCGGTTTTGTCCAGGACTTCCCATCATATAACATTATTTTAGAATGAGCAGAAGAAATATCCTTCAGAGTTTCAGCAAATATTCCAATGAACCAAAGCCTCTTATCATTATCTTCAATTAGATTAAACAAACTATATTTACTACTATTATCCGCATTACTAAAAGGCGATTTAATCTCTACAAATTTTTCTCCATCGAATCGCCCAAGATAGTAATCAGATTTAATGAGTTTATCAGCAGCAGGTCTTACATAATTTTCCCATACATAAATATCACTTCCGCTTGTTTCAAGTATATTTGATGTGCTGTAAGGCTTCCCGCTTTTTTCGGGGATGCTCTTAAGTTTCAGAATCACTTCCCCATCGCTATTTAAAATCTTATTAACCATAGTGATTCCATTTGAAGTTGCAATCCAAATTCGCTTTTGGGAATCCTGATAAGTTTTAAAGGAAATGTTCCCTGATAAACCATCTTTTTCAGTAATTGTTCGTAAGTTATTGCCATCCCAAACATTTAGACCCACGTTTTCGGTTCTTGCATAATCGGGAATTTCACTATACGAATATGAAACCCAAACCCAGCCATCACGGTCTGCGTAAGTATTTGTGATACCGCCTTGTGTTAATAATAAACCATCTTTTTTTGTTAGCATTCTGGAGTAATTAGTATAATATATTCCCAAACCCTTTGAAGTGTTTAATAAAATCCCATCATCAAGGGAAATTCCATGAAAGCCATTCAATGCATCGAATTTAACCATTTTCTCTTCGCTAAGCGAAAAGAGTTGATCGGGATATTTTGAACTTTGGTCTTCTATTGTTCCGGGTAAAACAAATAACTCGGGAAAATATTTGTTAGGCTTTGTAAAAAGAGCATTGGTAAACCGAAAATCGTTTATTGCTTTACCTGATTTCATGTTTTTGAAATCATTCAATCCCTTCAAAATATTAGATGGTTTCCACTTACCGTTATCAAATTCGTAGATGATGTTATTGTTTTTATTGAATAACTCGCCATCGAAGAAAAATGTAGTTAAAAATAATTTATTCAGATTTTTACTGTAATAAACTTGCATGGGACGCTGATCAGATTTAAGCTGCTTCATAAAGTCAGTAAACTGGTGGAATTTATTTCCATCATACATTAGCACACCGGATTTATTAGCGGTCTCAACAATAAAACTGCCACCGTTGAAAGCAATCCATGTATTTCCTTCTTTATCAACAGATGAACGCAAAGCATCGGGAAAGAACATTGAGCCCTTAAGTGTAACACCCATTGATTCATCTACCTTTGCAAATTTTCCGTTTTTATATAATGCTAAATATGCTCCTTCAAAAGTTCTGGTATTGCGCCCAGAAGAATTAAATATCAAATCTCCATAAGGAGTTTCAATGAAATCAGTGGCATTATCGAGAGGAAAGTTAGTAGAATCGAAAACAGTAAACTTATCATTTTGGAAATATGTTAAGCCCCCGTTATTTTTTTTATCCACGTACGGAGTTGTGGATCCAATCCAAATGCGTCCTTTACTGTCGGATCTAATAAATGAAATTGTTTGACCGGATGACCCTTTTATAGAATATCCTTCATTTTCAGTATATACTGTAAATCCTTTCTCATTAAAAGATATAAATTTTGTAGGCGATGCAAAGTACATTTTATTGTTTGTTGAATCGTAATACATACTTTGCATTGTTGGTAATCCGATATCTGTTCCAATTTCTTCAAACTCATATCCATTAAATCTGTATGTTCCTTCGATTCCACTTATCCAAATATATCCGTCCTTAGTTTGCACAATATTTGACAAGTTGGTTGAGGGCAAACCTTCTTTGTTGGTGTATTCAATCAAATCAGCATTTGCTTCAGTTTTTTGTTTCTGCTGTGGGTTAATCACAGTCGAAAACAAAAGTGAGAATATTAATAAGTATTTTTTAGAAGATTTGAGCTTCATAATTTTCTCCATATCAACTCATTGTAAAAGTGCATTGGACAAACAGATTTCATGCAGATATATTTATAAAAAATTTATTCATTATTATGATTAAATAAACCAAAGGTTTATATCCCGAGTTATTGTTGAAACTATTTCTATTTACAATCTTTTTTTATGATTTTCCCATTGATAATTACTTCACAAGCGTGTGTTGTATATTCAAACGGATTTCCATCAAACACAACAATATCAGCATCTTTTCCTTTCTCAAGGCTGCCGACCTTTTTATCAATATTAAGGATTCTAGCGGCATCAATTGTAATCGACGATAATGATTGCTCAAAAGTAAGTCCGTTTGCTGCTGCTATAGCTGCCTCAAACAAAACATTTCTTACTTTTGGAACATACGGTTCATAACCTCCCTGTATAGCAAAGGAGATATTATTATCCTTTAACAATTTTGGCGTAGTATAAGAAATGTTTTTAGTTCGTCCCATCATTGGATGAAGGAGTATAGAAACTTTAGATTTGGTAATTTCATCTTTAACGAGGTATGCTTCTGCCGCACCATCAAGTATTAAATCAAAACCGAATTCTTCTGCAAGTCTTAATGCCCCAAGTATATCTACTGAAGTATTTGCGGTGATAATTGCTTTTACTTTTCTGTTTAATATATCGGTTAAAATTTCATTCTTAAGATTTAATTCAGCCTTTCCCGCAATTTTTTGAGCTTTATAATTTTGAGCACCAATAAACGCAGACCTTAACATGGCAATCCCTTTCGGTCTACTTCCCGGAGTTTTAAACTGTCCTGAAATATTATTCCCTAATGAGAAGGCAACAGCAAAAACACTATCAAGAATGGAACTACCCAACTCTCCGGTAGTTTTAATAATCATTGTTTGACCCGACGCCAATGCCCCCGGTGCATGCCCTGTATTAACAGTTGTAATCCCAAAACCAGCCAGCCATGCTATTAATGGGTCGTTAGGATTGTATGCATCAAAGGCACGTAGCTCTGGTTGAATTGGATCAGAATATTCGAGTTGATCCTGGTCGTGCGTCTGATTAGAAATTCCCGATAAACCGACGACCGTTCGTGAATCAATTAATCCGGGAGTAACATATTCCCCTGCAATTATTTTATAACCCTCGGGAATCACAATGTCATCCTGCTTCCCGACAATTTCAATTTTTTCTTTATTAATCAACACAATTCCATTTTCAATCACCTCACCTGCCATAGTATAAACTTTTTTCCCTTTGACTGCTATTTGTGCAGTTGCCTGGAAAGAAATCAGACTCAACATCAATAGAATAAATAGTATTCTCATTTCTACTCATCTCCTTCGCAATTACTTAAATGCCCACTGCTCCTGTAAACATCATACCCGCCAACTGCATATTTTAAATCGTTTGCATCGGATCTATCAAAAGTTTTAATGCCCTCAATCCAGGTTTCTTCAATTTTTGTATAAACCGAAAAAGGTTCGCCCGACAAAACAATAAAATCGGCATCTTTACCAACTTCTAAAGACCCAACTCTACCGGCAAGTTCTAATTGTTTTGCACCATTAATTGTTAAAGCTTTAATTGCTTGTTCTTCGGATAATCCGCTTCTTACGGCAATGGCAGCACTTCTTAATAGCAGTCTTGAATCAGTAATAAAATCATCGGTATGAATTGATATTTCAACCCCTGCATCTGCTAAAATTTTAGCAGTCTCAAATTTTAATTCGAGGGTTTCAAGTTTACCGCCCGGTGAATCAATTACAATTACGGAGCAACCTACTTTTGCATCTGCGATTTCTTTAGTTACTTTCCAAGCTTCACTTACGTGATGAAGCACTACATTAAAACCAAACTCCTCCTTTAATCGAAGAACTGTCAATACATCATCCGCGCGATGAGTATGAAAGTGAACCATTCTTTTTTTATCAAGAATTTGCACTATGGCATCCAATTCAAGATCCTTCGATGGAAGTTTTGATTTATCGTTACCTGCTAGTTCAATTTTCTTTTTATAATCTAAAGCTTTATAAAATAAGCTTCTAATTATTGCTGCCGATTTACCGCGTGTATTTGGAAAAGGTTTTTCTTTCATGGAATTTGTACCGTTAGCCATTTTCATGCCGCCAACTATTCCTTCTGTAGGATTGTCAGTAAAAATCATTTCGTAAACATTTGTTACTTTTTTGGGTTTAAGATAAATGGTTTGACCGCTCATCAAGTGTCCGGAGCCGGGCATAATGTTGATAGTGGTTATTCCGCCGGCACGCGCTCTGTTAAATGAATCGTGAAATGGATTAATAGCATCCATAATCCTCAACGATGGTTGAGTAGGAGAATCCGAATCAAATCCCCAATCTATTCCTATATGTGAATGTGTATCGATAAGACCCGGGAGAATAACTTTTCCGGACAAATCTACAACTTCATGTTTATCCGAAAAATTAGTATTGTCATATTCACCCACATAAATGATTTTACCCTTTTCGACAATTAAAGAGCCGTTGTTAATAATTTTTCCTGTTGCAGTGTAAATCTTTCCATTAATAAATGCGGTAGGTTTATTCTGTCCATTTATTTGAATAGCGATTAGCAGAAACAAGAAAATAAGATTTTTGAAACGGAACATATTACTCCTTTTATTTAATTTTTAATACCACAAGAGTTACATCATCATCAGGTTCTATTCCGTTAATCCATTGTGTTGCTGAGTTTTTCAAATGTTCAACTATTTCATCCGGATTTTTTTCTGCGACTGATTTGAATTCATTTTTTACTTTTTCATAACCAAACTGTATGTGCTTTTCATTTTTCAATTCCGGCAAACCATCGCTAAGTAATAATATTGTATCGTCTGAAGATATTTCTAATTCTTTTATTTCATAAGGAAAATTTCTCATTGCACCCAGAGGCATTCCGTTCAACATTAATTCTTCAACCTCTTTCGATTGTTTTCTGTAGATAAATAAGGGGGGCATCCCGGCGTTTGCAAACTCAAGTTTATTTGATTTTATTTTTAACATCATAAAGCCCATCATTAATCTGCCGAGCTCAATTCCTTTGAGAGTATCATTAATTTGATTAAAAAATGTTTTCATATCCAATCTTGATCCACCCGAAGTGAATAGCGCTTTTGTCATTGAAACAATTGTACCGGCTTTCATTCCATGTCCGGTTGCATCACCCACTGCAACAGTAAGTGTTCCATCATCAGTGACATTAAAATCATAGTAATCACCGCCTACTTCAGTAGCAGTTTTCATATAAACAGCAATTTCTAAATTTGAAAGTTTTGGTAATTCTTTAGGAAGCATTGAGAGTTGAAGCTGGCGAGCTTCTTCAAGCTCTTTTGTTTTACGGTCATTAGCTGCTTGAATTATTTTATTCTGTGCTTCTGCCTGTTTCAAATCATTAAAACGTGTATATGTAAGATTAAACACTGCGGCAAATCTTTCCAGCAATTGAATACTTTCAAACTTGGTTTCATCGGGTGAGACTACTCCGATAAATCCCTTTGAAAAATAAGCGATGTATTGAAGCCTTCTTTTTTGTGTGAGTCCTCCTTTGAAAGGAACATTTAAACTGCTCAATTGTTTGAAATATTCCTGAAGTTCTTCTCCTTGCATATCAATCGTTATGGATTTTTTCTTTTGTATCCATCCCGCATACATTTTTTTGAAAGAATTATTTTCATTGAGGTTCATTCTGAAAACGGAGCTTACTTTACTTCCATCTTCATCTGTGATCCAAAACTCGCATGTTCCTGATTCATCCTTAATAATCGTGATGTAAATCCGGTTTGGTTCAATCCCCAGATTAATTAATTGTTGAAAAACTACCGCAGCAGTATCTGCAAGCTCATCGCTGCTCTGCATAGCCATGGTTTTACTTCTTACTTTCTCGAGTGCAGCTTCAATTTTCGCTTCCCTTGCCTGTGCTTCAGCTTTTTGCAGATCGAGGAAACGAATATAGGATTGTTCAAAAACATTCCCGAAGCGTTTTAGAATTTCATTGTCTTCATCGGAGAATTTTTTCCCGTTATGGTTGGTAATGGAAATACTTGTGTAATGAGAAATAGCGACCGATCTTGTATATCCTCCTTCTCTTGAAAATAATTCCTGTTTCCTATGCTGCGAATGACTATCCCAGGGGGGATATTTGAATAGATGTTTAAACAGCTCGATCTTTTCTTTATGGCTATGTTCTTCAGTAAAGAAATTATTTTTTCGCTTTATTGCGTCTCTGAGTTTAATAAAAACAGGCTTGTTTAAAAATGGAACTGTTACCTTTTGTACATAATCAGCAGCCCCTCCGGATGCCCAAAGGGGAATATCTGTATCCACTTCATCATTAATAGCGATGAATACTCCTCCGTTAATATCAAGATTCATATTGTGCAACTGCTGTGCAAGGATGTTTACAACTTCCTGCAATTCGGTTGTATGATGCATTGCCAAACTTCTCGCTCTCACTCTTTCCAATGCAAGCTGTATTTCCGCTTCTCTTGCCTGCGCTTCGGCTTTTTGCAGATCGAGGAAGCGGGTATAGGTTTGTTGGAATACTTTTCCAAAGCGCACAAGCGTCGCATTCACTTCATCTGAATAAGGAGTACCCGAAAAATTTTCGATGTACAGACTAACGTTCTCTAACAATACTGTCGAAATTGCAAGACCGGGACAGCTCAAATAAAAATCTTTTGATACTTTAGGTAACCCGTGAACGTGTGATAAAAGCTCATTGTAAAATTTGTTTTTTTCTTCAAAATTTAAATTGGTGGTAAAAAACTCAAACCCTTTTTCTTTTGCTTCATTAAATTGATTTGCCCAAACAGACTCAAAATATGGATGCGTTATTTTAGAAGGAATGTCCTGCTCATCAGCAATCCAAAAATGCCAGTCACCTTTTGGTATAAAATCAATTACAAAACCTGCGTGGTCAACATTGATCTTTAAGTTTATGAACTGTTCATAAACAGCCTGAATCACCTCTTTCAACTCTTCGCTTTTTTGCATTGCCGTAGTTCTTGCACGAACGCGTTCTAATGCCAGCTCTATTTGGCTTTCTCTTGCCTGTGCAATTGCTTTTTCAATATCTATGAATCTGCGATAGGCTAAAGTAAACACGTTATGGAACCGCTTGAATATTTCGAGTCCTGCCTGCTGTAATATTTTGTATGTTGTTAAACCTAATCCACCCAAACCAATGGAATAGAAATAATAGTAAACAGAATCAACTTCGTCTAGTAAAGGATCTGGAAACTGGTTGTCCTTTTTTCGCCATTTACGAAATGAAATCAGTTCCTCTCCTTCCATACTACCGTTAAAATTAGAATTGGCTGACTTCTTCATTTCCACAACCATTGTGTAAACTGTTGGATGTTTATTGTAATCTATATCTTCTATAACTCCTTTTTTATATGCAGCATAATATTCGTAATTAAGGTACATGCCTTTTTGTTCGTTGATAATAACTGTCTGCACATTTCGAATATTGCTAATGCCGAGAATATGTAATTGATCAGAAATAATTCTGCATACTTCTACCATATCACCCGGCTGCTTCATTGTCAGCGCAGAGGAACGAACTTTTTCTAATGCAGATTCAATCTCAAGTTCGCGGTTCTTTTTTACCAGATCTTCAGTTTTCTCAGATACTAATTTTTCAAGCTCTTCAATTTTTCTAAGATGTTCTTCCTTATGCCACGTGTCACCCTCAGTGTTTACAGCCACCGAACCATGTAAGTGAACTACTTTCCAACTGCCGTTAATTAATTCCAAAACTGAACTAAACCTTAATGGGATAATATTTTTATTCCCATTAATACTCATAGTAACTTCAATTTCATCAATAAATACTGCCAGGCCATTATCTGGGTTTTTTCTGCGATGAACAGGATTAACAACAAAATTAATTTCATATCCCGCCCCCTGTTCCCGCTGATCGATAATAAGCTTTCGTAATCTTTCTATCTCAAGGATTTTTTCATCTAATGTGGTTCCGTAGCCTGTCACATCTTTTACAACTAGTTCGTCAAGCTGTATTAAAGGAACATCATAAAGCATTATATCCAAAAACTTTTTATAAGATTCTTCTGCAGATATTTCTTTATTCGATTGCATAATTATTTAGAGTTAATTCGAAAATTATTTTACTTTTATCACTACAAACGTAACATCATCATCAGGTTCTATTCCGTTAATCCATTGAGAAGCTGAGGTTTTAAAGTGTTCAACTATTTCATCCGGATTTTTTTCTGCGACTGATTTGAATTCGTTTTTTACTTTTTCATAACCAAACTGTACTTGGTTTTCATTTTTCATTTCCGGCAAGCCATCGCTAAGTAATAATATTGTATCGCCTGAAGATATTTCTAATTCTTTTACTTCATAAGGAAAGTTTCTCATTGCACCGAGAGGCATTCCGTTCAACATTAATTCTTCAACCGATTTGGATTTATTTCTGTATATAAACAAAGGAGGCATTCCTGCATTGGCATATTCAAGTTTATTTGATTTTATTTTTAACATCATAAAGCCCATCATTAATCTGCCGAGCTCAATTCCTTTCAGTGTGCCACTGCTTTGATTAAAGAATGTTTTTATGTCCGGGCTTGATTCACCAGATGAAAATAAAGCCTTGACCATTGAAACGATAATTCCCGCTTTCATTCCGTGCCCGGTTGCATCACCAATTGCAAAGGTAAGTGTTCCATCATCAGCGACACTAAAATCATAATAATCACCACCAACCTCGGTTGCGGTTTTCATATAAACTGCAATATCAAGATTTGGAAGTTTTGGAAGTTCTTTCGGAAGCATAGAAATTTGAAGCTGCCGTGCTTCTTCAAGTTCCTTTGTTTTACGATCATTCTCTAACTGAATTATTTTTGCCTGTTCTTCAACTGCTTTTCGTTTTTGTTCAAGTTCCTCAATTGTTTCTTCAAGCAGAATTGCAGTTGTTTTTTTTACTTTTTCAGTCCTTTCAAGTTTAAAGGCAGTTATCTCTAATTCTTTGTCGGCATCTTTCAATGCTTTTAAAGCTGAGTTCTTCTGCTCTTCCTTAATAGATTCAGATTGAAGAATTATATCTTGTATAGTTTGAAGATTCTTATTCATTTTATTTTTCTTTTATTGCCACACAGCATGTAGTAAGATTGTGCATTTCCAGATTTCCACCGGTAGCTCTTGCCAGTTCGGCATTACTGAACATCCCGGCCATGGGCACGTCCCATACTTTTTTTAATCCTTCAATTTCCATATTCATCATTGGTCCAAAAGCAAGAATTCTTCCTGCACAACTAAATACAACCAATGCATCTGCTTCCGTCATTTCGTTAGCTTTCAATTCTTCAATACCCTTGACAACCTTTTCCATCACATCAAAATCGGGGGGAATTGAAAAGCGTACTTTGGATCCCTGGGGAACAGATCCACTACAATAGAAAGAATGGTCATTCCAATCAATAACCAGGCCGGGTCGCATTACCGGATCCCCTTTTTCCCGCTGCAGCTGCAACGGCAAATTAGCAGCGATTTCCAGCATCAATCCTGCATTATCGGGGGACACATTTTCCAAACCGCCAAACTTTGAGGTAAGATCTAATACAGGAATATCATCCACAGTATATACGTGGTTGCCTTCGCTTTTTGTCACTATTTTTTCGGTGCCCACTGCTTTCCAGCCGCAGGTAGCTTTCCCCTTGATGAGGATTTTATTTTCATCCAACGCGAGGGCAATGATG
>Ga0351877_1013_pt2 | contig 44265 bp, 40 predicted proteins | sample BONcelFGM3001D13_FD_206775 | JGI IMG/M metagenome (GOLD analysis project Ga0351877, IMG submission 206775) | Enriched cells from coal bed in the Powder River Basin, Montana, United States - BONCAT cells FGM rep3 HSBNCT.FGM.300.1.D13 ...
GAAGGCTGGGCAAGCGTGCGTGCCGGTGAAAACAAGTATATATTTCCATTTCAGGAGAACGCCGACGTGATTTTTAACTCGGCGCTGCCCTATGAACATTCTCTGTTAAAGCCTTATGCGGAGAGGTTTTTAGCCGAAGTACCACGAGGCGACCCTGCCTTCATGGAAGCTTATAGGCTTGCAAAATTCTTTTCGTTCTTTATACCGGTACTATCCAGAGAGGTTCCCCACAATTCCATACTCAGAGAGTTTATAGGTGGGAGCGCTTTTAGTTACGCATGACAAAACATGCATGACGACATAGGTCGTGTAACTATAAATAACTGCGGATCTTCGCAACAAAGTGCGCCGCAAAATTATGCAGTTCTATATAGGGGAGGTCTAAAATGGCAGAGGGCAATCCGTTCGCGAATCCAAGCAAGAAAATGATAATCTCAGGCATTGTGGTGATAGCGGTTATCATCCTCATCTCTAAGATGCTGGTAATAATACCGTCAGGTCACGTTGGTGTTAAGGTGTTCTTTGGCAAGGTTCAAAGCGAAACGTTAGATGAGGGCATACATATCATCAATCCAATCATCAAGGTGAGCGAGATGAGCGTGCGCACGCAGCAGATATCTGAAACGGCCAATGTCCCCTCGCAGGAAGGCTTGGTGGTTAACCTGGACCTTTCGATACTATTTTCGCTCGATCCGCGTCAGGCGGCCACGGTTTACAGGACGATAGGACCCAACTACATCGAAATTGTCGTCATTCCCCAGATCAGGTCCGTGGTTAGAGGCGCCACCGCAGGCTACGATGCAAAGGCACTCTATACCGCAGAACGCGAACTCATCGCCAATCAGATGGGAGAACAGCTAAGGCCTATGTTGAAAGATCGCGGAATAATCGTGGAAAAGGTCATGCTTCGTTCGGTGAAGTTGCCTGACATCCTATCTACAGCTATCGAGCGCAAGCTAGAGGCCGAGCAACAAGCCGAACAGATGAAGTTCGTTTTAGACCGCGAAAAGAGCGAGGCGGAACGAAAAAGAATAGAGGCAAAGGGCATAAGCGATTACAATTTGGAGGTTACCAAAGGACTCAGCGATTCAATACTCAGGCTTCGCGGGATAGAGGCAACGAAGGATCTCGCAAAAAGTGAGAACGCGAAGATAGTCGTTGTTGGCGGCAAGGACGGTCTTCCGTTAATTTTTGGCGGGCATTGACCTCGGTGGAGAGTTTTTCGAACCCTAGCCGTAAGGCTTCGTTCCGGACTGCATTTCAGGAATATATTTTCTTTCTTTTTTGTTTTTCGACGACCTTGAGTTTTCCCTGAAGGCCGTAATCGAAGGGACGAAGTATGGGAATATCGAGCGACAATATCTTTTGCAGCACCGGATCATCGGAATAGGCCCTCTTTATTTCCGCGGCATATTCGAAGCTGACTAGTATCTGTTCTAGGCAATAACTTTGATATGCCTTGTCTTCGTCAGTGCTAAACGGAAGGGCCGCGCATCTGTCAGTCATAACTTGCGCTAGGGCTTCGCAGAACCTTTCCTCTTCTTTGGGAGTAAGTTTTAGAAAGTGATCGACCACAATTCTTCCAATTATTATTCTCAGGTCCCGTACGCAGCGGCCTATCGCTTCGATGGGTTTTTCAAGATGTCTTTCGGTGAGGAAAAATTCGAACATATCGATGAGATTTTTGATATCCGTTTCGATTGGTTTGGGTGGCACCATGACCTCCATAGAAAAAATCCCTACGACCGAGGCTGCTAGAATATCAAACGTCAGTATTGCACCTTCGGCAGACATCTGCAGCTGCAGGCCGGTTTTGTGCAGTCGAGAACTATAGAGGTGTATTCATCATAGTTGTAGTTCCAAACGTTCCCCTTTTCCGAAATAGAATTACCAAACTGCCTTGAAAATGTCGCACGATCAGCGGTCCTGCCTTTGGATACATGCGATGCTGAAAAAGTCATGCAATCGGACATGCTAGTTGTCGCTTCGCCGGCCTGCGTGGCTTCTGAAAGGGGCAAATTTCTCTGATATTTGTGAGCCCCTGCGACAAGTGAAACGCCAGCTGCCAGCGTCAAAACAAGCCCAAATGCGAAAGCTTTACGAATTTTCATATTTCCTCCCTCTAGCTAGGTTTACTTTCTTATAAAAAGTATGGACGCCATGTAGAACATGCCCCCTCTTGAAACCTTGGCTCCGGGCATCATCGTAACCACGTGTTTTATCTCTTTGACGTCATATTCCACATATTCCGGATCTTCGAGGACTTCGTTGATATATTTTTCCAAATCGTAAGGACTTGTAGCCTCAACTATTTTCACCTTGAATTTCATTTGCTGCCGTCGATCCTTTCAACCCCGCCCATATAGGGACGCAGCGCATCGGGCACCAAGACTTTGCCGTCTTTTTGCTGATAATTTTCGAGTATCGCTATGAGAACGCGGCTTACCGCCACGGCGGTGCCGTTTAGCATGTGCACAAATTCCGTTTTTTTTCCATTTTCACGCCTGAACTTCACCCCGAGTCTTCTTGACTGATAATCTGTACAATTTGAAGTGGAGGTTACTTCCCCCCACATCCCAGCCTCACCGCGTCCGGGCATCCAAGCCTCGAGATCGAATTTTCTATATGCCGGTCCTCCCAGATCGCCTGTGCATATATCCACCACGCGATATGGAATTTTAAGTCCCTGAAATATCTTTTCCTCGAGTCCTACAAACTTAGAATGCATGTCTTCGGAATCTTCCGGGCGGGTGAAGGCGAACATCTCCACCTTGGTGAACTGATGCACCCTGTAAAGCCCCTTGGATTCTCTGCCGGCCGCGCCGGCTTCGGTTCTGAAACAGTGCGATACTCCGACAAATTTCAAAGGAAGGTCGGATTCGGGAATTATCTCGCCTGACATCATTCCGCCCAAGGTTATTTCCGCGGTCGCAATAAGGCAAAGATCGCTGTTGGCTATCGAGTATATCTGGGTTTCGTCACCCCTTGGGCTGAAACCTAACCCATCGAGTATGGATGCCCTCGCAAGATCGGGGGTCATGATGGGGGTGAAACCCTCGGCTCTTAGAAGATGAAGACAAAAGCATATAAGGGCCTGCTCCATCAACACGGCTTCATTTTTGAGGTAATAAAATTTCTGACCGGCAACCTTCGCTCCGGATTCGAAGTCTATAAGAGAAAGCCTCTCTCCTATTTCAACGTGATCGAGGGGCTTGAAATCGAACTTTCTTTTTTCTCCCCAAGTTCTGATTTCCCGGTTGCCATCCTCGCCTGCGGCGATCGGTGCATCCGGATGGGTCATATTGGGAATTCGTCTTACCAAAGCATCCAGTTCATCTTCGGCTTTTTTTGAAGCTTCTTCGGCGACAACTGCCCGCTGTTTGAGATCCTTGCCCTTGTCTATAAGGACCCGGCGGGCCTCTTCGGAAAGCTTGGCCTTCATGGCGTTTGCATTTTCGTTTTGCTCGTGGCGGAGATCCTCGATCTTTGCAATGCCTTTGCGACGAAGCTCGTCTAATTCTGAAAATTTATCGAGTTCGACGAAGATGTTGCGGTTTTTGCAGTTTGCGCGGATCGCCTCGATATTCTCTCTTATAAATTTCAAATCAAGCATTAGCGTGCAAGCTCCGCATCTATGATTTCCACGAATGCCGATTGCGGTCTGGCGCCTGAGAGCATGATGCCGTTTATGAAAAAGGCCGGAGTTCCAGACACCCCTGCCGACGATGCCTGCTCCATCATTCGGGTTACGCTTGGAGCGTGTTTGCCGCCGTCGAGGCATTTGTCGAAATTAGAGGAGTTTAGTTTTAGTTCGCGGGCATATTTTTTGAGATCGGGAATATCGATGGCGTTTTGGTTTTCGAATATTTTTTTATTGTACTCGTAGTATTTGTCTTGATCGCCTGCGCAACGGGCGGCTTCATGAGCTTTTGGCGCCTTGGCATGAAAGGAAAGTGGAAAGTCCATGAACACGTATTTGACCTTGCCCTTATAGTCTTCGACAAGATTATCTATGGTCTGGCGCACCCTTTTGCAAAACGGACATTGATAATCCGAGAACTCGACGATTGTAACAGGCGCATTTTTTTCGCCTAAATAGGGTAGATTGCCCACATCTATTTGAACTCTCGGCGGCTCGAAAAATACTTTTACATCGGCCTCTGCCCGCAGCTTTGTTATAAGTCCTCTATAGAGGCGGGCTTGTTTATTTTGCTTTAGAAAATTCGCAATGTCGCCCTTGACCTGATCGTATGGCTGTTTATAGGCGTCTTTTCTGGCATCGTACATGGCCTTGATCTCGCTTTCGGAAGGGTCCTCAACCTTTTCATCGACTTCCATGGCCAAAAATTCGTCTCGGCTTTTTCCCATTGCGGCGGCCGCTGTTTCGAGGAGCCTTTCCTCGATGAGACCGTTTAATTCTCGTTCTTTTATTTTAAAAATTTCCATCGACAGCCGCTGCATGGCATCGCTGGATGCCTCGTCTAGTTGTTTCATGGTAATAGGCACGCCGTTTACCAAAGCGGCATTGCCCGTTGCATCGGCACCTGCAGATGAAGCCTTTTTGTCGGAGCACGCCAAAATTGACGCGCTTAAAAAAACACACACCGTGCAAAGCAATACTCTTTCCATCTTCATAATATATTCCCTCCCAGTGGATTTTTACCTAAAAACACCGGCGCAATCTACCATCACGCGTTCGTGGCGTGCAATGAAAAACAGGTCTAGTCTTGATTTGGCTTGATCGTCGGAAAAGATAAAATTGGCGCAAGGCGCAACTTGAGAACTTGACTTAAGTCCTTTCGAATTATAGAGACCCGCGAAACTTTTTACGATTTCAGGGAGAACTTTATGGAAAATAAACGCTGGGTCGTCGTCGTGGGGGCTATCTTGGTGCAGCTTTGCCTTGGCGCCATATATGCGTGGTCGGTTTTTACAAAACCGCTTGTAGATGCCGGCTGGACCAAAACCGAGACTCAGGCTGTGTTTGCCGCAGGACTTGTCGTATTTGCAGTGGTGATGGTGATAGCCGGAAGATTAATGCCCAAGTGGGGTCCTAGAAAGCTTTCGGTTACCGGCGGTATAGTTTTAGGTGCGGGCTATATTCTGGCCGGTCTTTCGGGAGGAACGGCATTCTGGCCGGTGTTTATCTTTATTGGAATAGTTGGAGGCGCGGGAATAGGGCTTGCTTATGTGGTCCCTATCGCTGTTGGAATGCGCTGGTTTCCCGATAAAAAGGGCCTGGTAACCGGCCTAGCCGTTGCCGGGTTTGGGTTCGGCGCAATGCTTTGGGTAAAACTTGCCGGTAATTGGGCCGATCTTTTAAATCCATCCGTAATGGGGCTTTCTGGAACCTTCATGCTCTACGGCGCAATCTTTCTCGTTACGATTCTCGTAGGCAGCGTATGGATGGTATTTCCAAAGGAGGGCTGGAAGCCAGCAGGATGGAACCCACCGATGGCGTCATCTCAAAATCAGGTTGCCGGCACCGTCGAGTTCAAAAGCCGGGAAATGCTTCAAACGCCCCAATTTTATATGATACTTTTTACCTTCGCCTTTGGCGCGAGTGCTGGCCTTATGAGCATAGGACTCATGAAACTGTTTCCCATGCAGGCGCTCATGCACTCAGGATTGGACGAAACCTCCGCGAGCACGATAGCCGGGACGGCCATGGCGATATTTTTCTCGCTTGCCAACGGCATCGGTAGAATAGCTTGGGGCGTTATAAGCGACAAAATAGGAAGAAAAACCTCCATAGCACTTATGATGGCAACTCAGGGAGTGGTAGTGATAGCCTTCCAGTGGCTTGCCGGAACTCCCGCCCTCTTGTATCTGGGTGCGACCCTCATCGGTTTTAATTTCGGCGGCAACTTTGCTCTATTTCCCTATATAACCGCCGATACATTCGGGACCAAATCCGTCGGACAAAACTACGGGTGGGTGTTTCTTGCCTACGGCGTGGGTGGGATAGTCGGTCCAATACTTGGAGGCATGCTAGGCGATTTGGGCAATTTCTCCTTGGCATTTACAATATGCGGCATGTCCTGCCTCGTTGCGGCCTTGGTGATTTCGGCGGTGAAGACTCCACAAAAAAAGTTTGTTTCGGGTGAAGCCCTCGCGTAAAGTTTTGAAGATTATCGAATCTGTAAAAAAGACGGCCTTTGCGCCGTCTTTTTTATATGGTGGCGCGCCCGGGCAAAGCATGCAATGTGGCGGTTTGTGCAGCGGGCTTATATGCGGGTAGAAAAATTAAACGAATAGTTAGCAACAATTTTTGACAAATGCCGATAACTACTATGAGAACACAATCTTGTCAGGTTGGGGGTCTTAAAATGAAAAAAATTATTACGATTACATCTCTGTGTACGTGTATCTTGAATTTCCTTTTTATCTCCAGCGTTCTGGGAAACGACAAGCTCGACTCTTTTTTGGAATCGTCAATAAATTCAAACGAATATGTTGTTATGGGCAAGGCCCTTTCGCTGTCTTCCAGCGTTGAAGCTGCGTTCGATGAAACCACCGAGGTTTTTATAAAATCTGCCGAGGTGGACTATACCGCTGACACTATCCGCGAAATGGGCGGTTTGGTGCATATAAAGGCTGGAAATGTAATATCGGCAACCGTCCCTAAAAATAGTGTTTCAGCGATAGCCTCGGAGGATGAGGTGGAATTTATAGAGGCGGCAAAACCCATCGGCGTCTTAAACGATGTGGCCGCCGGCGAAATAGGCAGCGCAGAAGTTCATCGTGGCACAAATCTGCCGAAGGCCTATAGCGGTAAAAACGTGATCATAGGAATCATAGATACGGGAATAGATTACAGCCACTCTGATTTTAGAGATGAAAGTGGCAAGAGCAGAATACTTTCGATATGGAACCAGACCAAAAACGGCGGTGCCGTTCCAACTGAAATAGAAGACAGCTACGGCACGGAGTGCGATCAAAATTCGATATCGGATGGTTCCTGCCCGCTTATGGACCGAGACGGACACGGAACGCATGTCGCTGGAACTGCCGCGGCAAGAAATAAAAACTACCCGGGAATAGCGCCCGACGCCAACTTGATAGTGGTTAGCTATGATTCGAGCGTAAACCTGCAGTCTGGATACGCAGAAACAATATTTTCCACAAAAATCTGTCAGGCCGCATATTACATATTTAAAAAGGCCGAAACTCTGGGGCTTCCGGCGGTGATCAATTTAAGCCTTGGCACCCACATAGGCCCTCATGATGGAAGCTCTCTTTTTGAACAATGTCTTGCGGGACTGTTAGAAGATTCCGCAGGAAGGGCTATAGTAGCAGCGGCAGGAAATGAATTTTCGACCGAAGAGGGATTTAAAGGCATTCACGCCGGCTACAGCGTTGACGGAACCAATGCTTCAAACTTCGTGATAAGAAAGCTGACAAATGACCGCATCTACTACCTGGATTTTTGGGGAGAGCCCGGAAGCGATCTTTCGGTGGGTCTGGCATTTCATGACGGAAAGCCGCGCAGTACCCCCCAAAAATATTCAGGGCTGATAAAGGCCGGACAAAAATCCGAAGGTTCATTCGAAGATGGTGCAATACAATACTTTATCAATTACTCCGAAAGCAAATCGGCCTTAAACGGCAAACCGCATGCCGGAATAAGGATAAAGGTAAATTCTTTAGTGGGCAATATATCTGAAAAAAGTTTCGATTTAATCGTTTCCGGAAAAGGCTCTTTCAATGCATGGCTTTTCCCGGACAAGCCGGCAAGGACCGTGCAGTTTACGGATTTCTCAGCCGAGATCGGTTCGGAATGGACCTACGTTCCGGGAGACAGCAACAGCACAGTTGCAATGCCGGCAACATCTCCAGACATAATAGCCGTGGGCGCATACGCTACCCGCGTCAAGTGGGGCGGAGGCATTGATTGCTGTGAAATTCCTATATTCAGCCTTGGCGAACTATTGCCGTTTTCGGCTTCCGGACCCAGCGCCGCTTTGCAACAGACTGGAATAAAACCCGACATCACGGCACCCGGAGGAATGATCGCCTCCACCCTGTCGGCACAATCAAATCCAAACGATGTGATGCTCATGAATGACGGAAAACATGTCTTAAATGCCGGCACCAGTATGGCAGCGCCAATGGTCACGGGAACTGTGGCGCTAATGTTCTCCGCCGATCCCAACTACACTTACAGCGATGTGAAAAAGTATCTCATAGAAAGTGCCTATGCAGATGAACCGGTAGGTACTGTCCCGAACGATAGATGGGGACATGGAAAACTAGATGTTCTGGCGGCGGTAGAAACTGCGGTAAACGGAGGCGCAACAGGCCACTTCAGCGGGAATTCGAGCCTCGGCATTCCTTCTTCCGAAAGCGATTCCGGAAAATCCGGTTGTCAGCTCGTTATAAGCGCTACGACCGGCTCGGGCGATTTTGTGATAATTGCGATGATGGCGCTTTGCATCTCGGGAATCGCAATAGCGAGATTTAATCGAAGGCGTTCCTATATATCGTAATACAAACCGAATTCGTATGGGACCGGACGAAGCCTTATAGGTGCAACCTCGCTTTCCATCTTGTATTCTATCCACTTTTCGATGACGTCCTCGGTGAACACATCTCCCTTGAGTAAAAATTCATGGTCAGCTTTGAGCGCCGCTAGTGCTTCGTCTAGAGAAGACGGAACTTGCGCTATGTTTTTCATCTCCTCGGGAGAAAGCTTATAAATGTTCTTGTCCATCGGCTGGCCCGGATCTATCTGATTTTTTATGCCGTCGAGTCCGGCCATCAAGATAGCTGCAAATCCAAGATAACCGTTGCATGAAGGATCGGGTGTTCTAAATTCTATTCTCTTGGCTTTGGGGTTTGAAGAATACATGGGAATTCTGAGCGAGGCAGACCTGTTTCTGCTTGAATAGGCGAGATTTATAGGGGCCTCAAAGCCGGGCACGAGCCTTCTGTAGGAATTGGTGGTGGGATTTGTGAAGGCGCACATGGCGGCGGCATGTTTTAAAATCCCGCCCATGAAATAAAGCGCTGTCTCGGAAAGTCCGCCGTAGCGATCACCTGCAAAAAGCGGTTTATCACCTTTCCACAGAGAAACATGTATGTGCATGCCGCTGCCATTATCGTTAAAGAGCGGCTTGGGCATAAAGGTGACGGTTTTGTTCCGCCTTCTGGCCACGTTCTTTACGATGTATTTAAACCACAAAAGTTTATCGCCCATTTCTACAAGCGGTGCGAACCGCATGTCTATTTCCGCTTGTCCGGCGCTTGCCACCTCGTGATGCTGACATTCCACATGTATGCCAACCTTTTCCATTTCTAAAACCATTTCCGTTCTTATGTCCTGCTGGCTGTCGGTGGGCGAAACCGGAAAGTAGCCCTCCTTGTACCTCGGTTTATAGCCGAGATTTTGAATATCTTCTCTGCCGGTATTCCATCTTCCTTCTTCCGAATCTATTCTGTAAAAGGCCCCGTTTTCAGTTTGATCGAAGGCTATGTGATCGAAAATGAAAAATTCCGCTTCGGGACCAAAATAGGCGGTTTCTGCGATGCCGGTGGATTTAAGATAGCTCTCCGCCTTGCGCGCGATATAGCGAGGATCTCGCGTATAAGATTCCTTCGTGATTGGATCGACCACGTCGCATATAAGCGAAAGAGTTTTCTCGGACATGAAAGGATCCATGATCGCAGTTTTGGGATCAGGCATGATCAACATGTCAGATACGTGTATCGGCTGCCAGCCCTTCATGGACGATGCGTCGAATCCAAAACCGTTTTCGAACGCGTCTTCGTCGAGCTCGGAGAGTGGAATGGAAAAATGCTGCCACACGCCCATGAAATCGGCGAATTTGAAATCCACCATTCGGGCCTTGGCCTCGCGTGCCAACTGTAGAGCTTTAGAAACCGGCATTTAATACCTTCCTTTCGTTTTTTAGAGACAGAAAAAATCGGGTCCTCTGGAAAACTATGTGCCACTTTTTGGGTGTGCCGACGGTTTATATGGCCTGCTCCCCCATTTCGCCGGTTCTTATACGCACGGCATCTTCGACGTTATAGATAAATATCTTACCGTCGCCTATCTTGCCTGTGTGGGCCTTGCTTTGAATTATCCGGACCAATTCTGAAAGTTTGGATTCAGGAACCACTATCTCGATTTTGATCTTCGGCAAAAAATCCACCACATACTCGGCGCCACGATATATTTCGGCATGGCCTCTTTGCCTACCAAACCCCCTAACCTCGGTAACGGTGATTCCGCTTATTCCAAATTCCTGAACCGCTTCGCGGACATCGTCTAGCTTAAAAGGTTTTATTATGGCCTCTATCTTCTTCATAAAGAAGCCCCGCAACTAGCATTTAGCCGCCGCCGTGTCCACCGGTATGTGATGCGAATGTCAGCGAATTCTTTTGGCGTCCAAGTAGCCCATTGACACCTCACCATCTTTCGATTAGTCACTCGCCGCTTAAAGGACTGATGAATCCGGCCGGGGCGTGGCTCAGCCTGGCTAGAGCGCACGGTTCGGGTCCGTGAGGTCGGAGGTTCAAATCCTCTCGCCCCGACCGGGTTCGTCGATCCGTTTCTTTTGCGAAGGATCAATCTCAAAAAGGGGAAGATTTTATGAAGAGATGGCTCGCCATCGCGGCAATGTTTTTGTCGGTTACGTTTCCTTCCGGGCTTATTGCAGGAACCTCCGACATCCAGACAAGACAGGAGGAGAAAATCTCCCTGTCCACCAAGGTGCCTGTACACCTTTACGGTTTTGTGTCTGCCGAAGGCATGTACTCCGATTCCCAGCTTTCAAGTTTTGGAACTTTAAACAACGATCCTGCAAATTATAATCGCACTATGCCGGGCTTTAATCGGGTCGTTGATGAATCGATAGATGGCAACAACGACGCATTTATCTCAGGCACAATTCAGAATACGAGATTTGGATTTAGTCTTGAGCCCTACGATTTTGGAGGAAAAAAATTTACCGTGGCTGCTAGATTGGAAATGGATTTTTTCAGTACTACCGAGCTTAGTATTTCATCGGTAAGGCCTCGCATTCGCCGCGCCTACGCTTGTCTAGGCACCGGCAAGGGTCATATACTCTTCGGTCATGAGTGGGAAATTTTCAGTCCGCTCAACACCTCTACGCTCAACATAGGAGGAAATCTCTGGCAACAGGGCAATCTGGGTTTTCGTCGTCCCCAGATAGCCTTGAGTTATAATTTTGACGTTGGCCAAAAAAGTAAAATAGAGACGACAGGCAGTGTAAACCTGCCTAGCAATTCCATGGCGTTTAACGATAACGGCAATACCACCGGGATCCCAATGCTTCAGGGCCGACTGGGCTTTTTACATCCGCTGCCAGATGGCGAAATGAAAGCCTATGTTTCGGGAGTTTATGCACGTCATAAAAACGCAGTAGCTGGCGCCGAACAGGTTAACAACTGGGGCATCGCGGCAAGCATTGAGGTTCCGGCGCACAAGCTGTTTGTGCCATCTGCAGAGTTCCATTATGGCTACAGCCTTGGAGCGCTTCTTTCGATATCATCTGACACTTCGAGACAGAGAACAATTTCCGGATGGGGACAGGTGAAAAGTCTCTGGCTTGATTGGTTTGAAACCAACGTGGGTTATGGTTGTGAGACCCTTAAAAGTTCGGAGGTTGCTGCCGGCTTCGTCAGACGAAATCAAATGGGATTTGCAAATGTCCAGTTCAAGCCAGTGCCCTCGTTTGTCATAGGCCTTGAATACAACTACATGAGGACAAATTATCAGGGTACGGGTGCAAGCGAGGCAAATGCTTTTCTTTCAAATATCCTCTACTTTTTCTAAAATCGCAAAATCGATATAAAATTGTAATTTTGAACTTTTTGCACTCCTTGCCTAGGCGTTCGATAGATGTTAGTAAATTCACACTAACCGGGAATATACCGTGACAAGCGACAAGGCGATGAAAGATATCTTCAAAAGAACCCAGATTTTAGACGGTGCTATGGGTACGTCTCTGGCCAAGCTCGGACTAGCCAGTGGGTGCAATGAAGAGCTCAACCTCTCGCAGCCCGATGCGGTAGGGATGGTTCATCGCGATTATCTGTTAGCCGGCGCCGATATAATAACCACGAACACCTTCGGTGGATCTAGGATAGGCCTTGCCGATTATGGTCTGGCTGAAAAGGTCCGCGAAATAAATCTTGCAGCCGCAAAAATAGCTCGCGATGCCGCGGATAGTGCCTTGGGTAAAAAGAGATTTGTGGCGGGGGACATCGGGCCAACATCCAAGCTTCCCACGCTAGGCCATATAGCCTTCGATGATCTTTTTGAGGCCTATAGGGAGCAGATGAATGCCCTTGTAGATGGTGGCGTCGATATCATCATTATAGAGACCTGTCAGGATCCTCTTCAGACAAAGGCTGCGCTGGCCGCGCTTTCATCTTTGTCCGCAAAAGTTCCCGCAATGGTATCCGTAACCGTTCAAAATACGGGCACCATGTTGCTTGGCACCGAGCTTGCTGCGGCTCTCTCATCTATACTGCCGTACAGGCCGATTGCGTTCGGATTAAATTGTGCCGTGGGTCCGCGGGATATGGAGGAGCATCTCTCCTATCTTCAGGCGTGCTCATCGCTGCCTATTTTGTGCCAGCCAAACGCCGGTCTCCCGCAGATAAAAGACGGGCTTGCGACCTATGACATGTCCCCCGAAGAATTTTCAGATATACTTTCAGATTTTGTAGAAAGATTCGGCATAGCTTTCGCCGGAGGATGCTGTGGAACTACCCCGGAACATATAAACCTTCTTGCACAAAAGATAAAAGATGCGGTGCCGGTCATCGGCAGAACGCCTATGCGATCATCAGTATCGAGCCTTTTTAGCGCTTACGATCTCGCTCAAGAACCAAGACCTTTTATCGTTGCCGAGCAGACAAACGTGAACGGTTCTAAAAAGTTTCGGGATCTTCTTATTGCAAATGATTTTGAGGCCCTAAGCGAGGTGGCAAGAGACGCCGGAAGATCCAGCCATGCGCTTGATATATGTCTTGCGACACCTGCAAGAGCCGAGGCGGAAGATTTTAAACGGCTTATCAAAAACTTGGTCCTTAAGGTTGATTGCCCGGTGATGATAGATTCCACCGATGAAAAATCAGTAGAGTGGGCACTAGGGCTTCTTCCGGGACGTTCCATAATAAATTCCATAAATCTGGAAGATGGCGGGGAAAAGGCCAATCGGCTGATAGCGCTTGCCAAGAAGTACGGGGCGTGCCTCGTGGCGCTTGTTATAGACGAGCAAGGCATGGGCAAGACTTTCGAGCGCAAGATGGAAATTGTAGGCAGGATCGTCCGGCTGGTGGGTTCGTATGGCATCGACCTAGGCGATCTCATGATAGATACACTTACATTTACGCTGGCAAGCGGAGATAAAGAGCTTAAAGGAGCCGGAAAGGAAACGCTAAGAGCCATTGCCGCTATCAAAGAAAAATATCCGGATTTAAAGACTATACTTGGCGTAAGCAATATATCCTATGGGTTGCCACCTCAGGGGAGAAAGTATCTGACGAGTGTTTTTTTAAACCGGGCGCTTTCAGCAGGCCTTGACGCCGCCATAATAAATCCAAAAAAGATAGTTCCGTTCGATAAAATTCCCGAAAAGATGATCTCCATGTGTACCCGACTGATAGATGACGATGACTGCTGCGGAGATCCTCTGGCGGCGTTGCTTGCCACGCTTGGCAACGGCGTCGTGCCTACCGGTCGTGCAAACTTGAATGAATTGGCCGATGTTTCGCCCGCCGAAAAACTTGCAGCATGTGTTGCAGACGGCAGAAAAAGTGGCCTAGGCGCCGTCATCGAAGAGCTGCTTTGTGGTTCCACCCCCACTGAAATCATAAATGGAATACTGCTTCCCGCGATGGAAAGGGTGGGCGGAAGTTTCTCGGCAGGCAAGTTGCCGCTTCCGTTTGTTTTGGAATCGGCCGAGACGATGCGCGCGGCGATAGACCTGCTCTCCCCCTACATGAAAGACTCGAAAGTGGCGGTTAAGGGTGCGATAGCTCTTGCCACCGTAAGGGGCGATGTTCACGATATTGGCAAAAATTTGGTCGATGCCATTCTTTCAAACAACGGGTATCAGGTTTATAATCTGGGGATCAAACAATCGGCGGCGGCTATTATAGACGCGGTCAAAAAAAATCAGCTAGACGCAATAGGCCTCTCCGGACTTTTGGTGAGTTCCACCGAGGTGATGAGAGAAGACCTTGCTACGTTTCGGGACAATGGAATAAATATTCCGGTGTTGTGCGGAGGCGCTGCGCTTACCCGCGATTTTGTGGAGTCGGTCTTGAGACCGGTTTATGCAGGCGAGGTTCATTATTGCAAAGATGCCTTCGACGGTTTTAGAAAAATGGAAACAATCACCTCCCATAAAAGGGCTTTGAAAGATGCCTAAGTCCCCGCCGTTTATCGGATCTAAGATAATAGACGATGTGCCGCTGGGTGATTTCGAACATCTCCTGGATAGGCAGGCCCTTTATTTTGGCCGGTGGCAATTTAAGATCACAAGCTCGAATGATGATTCAAAGGATGTTTCGATTGATAAAATAGCCGCGATCTATGAAAAAATCAGGGCCATGATTGTCTCGAAGGGTCTTTTCGAGTCCAAAATGGTGCGCGGGTATTTTAAATGTGAAAAGTCAGGCAACAACCTCATCGTAAGAGGTGAAAAAAAAGCCTATCGCTTCGATTTTCCGAGAGAAAGGATACCTCCTCATAGATGTCTGTCGGATTTTTTTAGCGACGGTTTTGCCGCATTTCAATTGGTGACTATAGGCAGCAAAGTGGGCGATGAGATTTCCGCTTTGTTTGGAAAGGGCGGCTACAGCGAGTCTTTTTATCTCAAGGGTTTTGCCGCAGAAGCTGCGGAGGCGCTTGCCAAGTTTTCCCATTCGCTTATAAGGAAGGAGCTTGGTTTGGGAGCTGATGCCGGGGAGAGGTTTAGTCCGGGATATCCGGTTTTTCCAAGCCTTCTCGATCAACGGTCTATAGTTGCGCTATTGGAGGTCCGGCGCATAGGTGTTAATCTCACCAAGACCTGTATGCTTGTGCCCGAACATACGACTTCGGCAATAATTTCGCCGGATGCCACGGCATCGCGTTGGGGTTCCAATATAATCAAAAATCGGTGCCTATAATTTTGTTCGCATCATTTTTATGGTGTGATATGCTCGCCGCCCGAGGACGGGAGATCCTTATGAGTTTTGAATCATCGGCCGCCCGTTATGGCTGGAAAGTTTTTATGAACTCGCGCGGCCTCACCTTTATCGAGATAGCGATAGTCCTCGCGCTGCTTAGCGTGCTCGTTATCTCCATTATGCCGAGTTTTATCAATTTCAAGGAGGATGCAATAAAAGCATCCGAAGAAGGAGTGGTCGGCGCGGTAAGAAGCGCAGTTCATCTTCACTATGCCGATACCTGCCTAAAATCCACCTGTGTCTTTCCGAATAATCTCGATTCAGCGGGAATAGCCGCATGCGACCAAAACAATAGATGTTTTGAATCCGTGCTCGATAATGGCGGGATCAAGGATTCCAATTGGGAAAAAACGGGCAACTTCACCTACAAGGGACCAACCGACAAAATCTATGTATATAATAACGTCGAAGGGAGCTTTAATCTTCAATAGGGGATCTCTAATAACCGCCCATCTGCTGCGTTACCCTCCATCGGCGCGGCCTGCGCGACGTACTTCAAGTACGACTCGGCCAGCCTCTGTCTGGGTGCCTTGCGACCTTCAACGGTTTGCGGTCCTCCAAAGGAGGACATCAAATGCTGAAGTGTCAATGCGTGGGTACCGCGCATTGACCATCTGGACGATTATTAGAGATCCCCAAAACAGCAGTTTTTAGAGATGCCCATTTATAGTTTTTCTTGTCTGGATTTTGTGCCTATAATAAACAACGTGTTTATCGGGAATGGAAAAAAAGTTGTAGTCATAGGCGGAGGGATGGCTGGCCTTTCCGCTGCCTATTATATGTCAAGGCGCGGGGCTGGAATAGAGCTGCTAGAGCGCGAAAAAACAGTGGGAGGCTTTTGCAGGTCCAGCATCAAAAACGATAAGTATATACTCGAGTATGGACCCCAGTATTTTTATTCCATCGACACCCAGATCATGAAACTTGCCCGCGAGCTATCCATAGATTCGCTTTCGGAATCTTCTCGCATAGATCCCAACAAAAGATATATCTACGATCAAGGAAAATTCTACAAGCTTCCCACGTCCCCGTTTAAGATGTTTACCTCGTCGCCGCTTTCCATTTTAGAAAAAATAAGGCTTGCGATGGAGCCTTTTATAAAATCCAAAAGCACCGGGATGGAAACAGTTGCGGATTTTTCGAAAAGAAGGTTTGGCTCCGGTGTTCTTGAAAATATAGTTGGGCCAGTTCTTTCGGCCAGATTTGCCGGAGATCCCCTTTGCTTGGAAGCTAGGGCCGCAGTTCCGGAGCTTGTGGATGCTGAGCTGGAAGAAAAAAGCCTTCTCAAAAAGGTCGGTGCGTTTATTCCGAAAATTCCCGAAGACGGGCTTCTTTCCTTTAAGTGGGGAATGGGAACCATAACCGCCAGACTTGAAGAGGAGATGCGCCAGAAGATAATGAAAGGCGTTTTCGCAGATGCCATACTCTCCGGAGGGGACGGGCGCTATGCGGTTTCGATAAATGTTTCTGCAAGAGAACTTGCAGCCGATGTCGTTATCATTGCGGTTTCTGCGCGTGAGGCCGCCAGGCTTTTGATGGAGCTAAGTCCCGAAATCGTAACGCCGCTTATGGAAATCCAATATGCGCCGGTAGTTGTAGTTCATGCGGCGTTTAAAAAGAAGGAAATGACGAGAGCGTTTGACGGCATGGGATTTGTGGCGACGCGAAATTCCGGCCTTGAGCTTATGGGGCTTGTCAATTCTTCCGGATGCTTTGAATCGCGGGTGAGAGGGCAGGAAGAAGTTATGTACTGCGCTATCTACGGTGGAGCCATGGATCCTGGTTTTATAGATAAAAGCGATGATGAAATAAAGCCTGTCTTTATGACGGACATCGACAAGGCGCTTGGTATATCTGCCGAACCTTCGTTTTTCCATGTGAGAAGATGGCCCGAGGCAATACCGCAGTACACGCCGGGACACCTTGAGAGAATAGCCGGGATAAAAAGACATCTCAAAAAAATCCCCGGCATATTTCTTGCGGGCAACTATTTTTCAGGCACATCGCTGGCCGGTGTTTTGGAGCATTCCAGAAGCGTTGTAGATGAGGCCACGTTTTTTCTTAAGAGCTAGATTGCGACGTGTGAAAAGGCCCGGGCCAAGGGATAGACGAATTCTATTCCTAGACCTAGAAAGAACCATAGCGGGGCGTCTTGAAGTCTGATCAAACCGTTTATAGACAGGGCGCCTGAGTATTTCCAAGGACATAGATCTATCTTCCTCAATAAAAGCCCTATTGCGAATTGAAATACGTAAAACGTCAGCATGTAAACGATGCCGCGTAGATACCACGAATTTTTCCCGAGATGAACGGCGATTAGCGGATAGATAATTCCTATGATTCCATATATTGGAATAAGGATGACAGAGGCCTCGCCGGTTAGTTCGAGCTTTCTTTTTTTAATGGTATCGATGAAAGCGGTTACAATCAGGTGTATCGATATTCCAACGAGTCCGAAAAAAAGAAATTTTGCTATCATGGTATTGTCTCCTTATTGTTTTTTATCCTATCCATGAAAGCTTCAAGACGAAGCTTGTTGTGCGTCGGTTTTAATCCTTCGTAGATCAGGGTAAGTTTCGGTATTTTGGGATAGTCGGCATCGATCTTTGCAAGCACCGAGCCCAAAACCAGGCCGTAGGTGCAATGAAACGTTATGATGTTTAATATGCCGTCGGCACCCGCTGCTATTTGCTCCATGATTGCAGCGACCGAGCCGGTAAGCCCGCTCGGAAGTTTTTTATCCATGTAGGGTTTAATGTATTCCATGCCTCTTTTATAGTCGAGGGGAACTTCGTAGGACAAGCCTTTGCCGAATATCTCGCGTATCTTGCGTTCGCGGCGCGCAATTACCGGTTTTGAAATGACCGACTGAAAGAACTCGACGGCATTTCGATGGTTAAACGCCCAGATTGGTTTTTGATGGGAGTCATATTTCACAAACTCGCTCATCGTGGGCGGCAACATTACAATTCCGCCCATCTTCTCGATGTCCCTAAAAATATCGCCATTTGCGAAGTCGCAGACGCGCGTATAGTAATCCCCCGTTATGCCTATGCCGATTTTTTTCGCCGACCTATCGACCTTTACAGCGTTTAGATGGGCGACTGCGCTTTTTAAACCTTCATGGGGGCGACCACGCATGATAAAATCCATCATGCTCTTTTTTCCGGCATCGTGGGCTTTGTCGGCAGCCCCCAAAACGACCTCATAGGCGCGTGTTTCGAGATGTTTTTGCATGAGCAGGTCCATGCCGCGCATCATCTCCCAGTAAATTATCACCGCTTCGAGCTTTGTGGCCGACGAGGTTTTTCTTGAGAAGGGAAAAAGGTCTTCTATTTTTGTCAATACAGGCAGGGTGAGTTTTTCCTTTTCTGCGACGAGTCTCATGTGCATTCCAAATTGTCCCACCCGGCACAACCCTGAATCTGGCATGAAATAACAGGCGTCGGAAAAATCGTCATCGGATTTGGCGGCCTTTAAATAGCCGCCCAGCATGAGTGTGTAAGGATGGCATTCTCCATAGGTCGAATGGAGAGAACCTAGCGATTCCGATTCTTCATCTGGAAGATTTGTCAAAACCGGCGTAAAACCCAAGGTCTTCATAGTTGCCGCAAAAGCGTATCCATGGTCGGAAAAATTGGTGAGGAAGATGCGCTTTATTGGCCTATCTACTGCAAACGGCTTTCTTTCTGGTATTGCGGCGATGGCATTTTTCTTTGGGAGAGAATCAAGAAAGGCTTCTATCCGGGTTTCCATGCCCACAGTCGAGCTGTGTTCGTCAACTTCAAGCGTTAAAAATGGTTTGCCCCGGGCCGCATCCTTTGCGAATTTTGTGGTGAACGAATCGGGTCCACATCCAAAGCTCGTTATCATCACCGGGTAGAGGCCACCAGTTTTCGAAGCCAGATGCACAGCCGAAATTATCTCCTTGCCGTGCGTCCAGATCATGCACTCATATGACGAAGGATAATCGCCGGAATTGTCCGTGAGCATGTCCTGAGATATCACGGTTTCGCCAAGACCCTCGAGAATGGAAACCGCTCCCGAATTGAGCATGTTATCGAAGATGTTATAATCCTTGCCCGTAACCACGAATGCGCGATCTAGTTCTCCGGAAGCGAGTTTTTTGATGACGCCGTCGCCGATTTCTTTGAGTTTGCGTTTGAAAATTTCTTCCGCGTCCCTTGCAATTTTCCAGGCTTTTTGGGCATCTTTTTTTGAAACACCGAAAGGTCTCGCCAGTTTTAACATTTCGCGTCTTTCGTCATCTGGATGCCATTTCCAATTTATGACTGGATTTAGAAGGGGAGTTCTTAAACCCTGTTTTGCAAACTGGACGAGGGACTGCAGGTACGGACAATGATGCGTATCGCGGCCATGGCGGTCCTTGCCTATGGTTACAACCGAAGGTATAAAAAGAAAATCTATCTTGCCGTGGTTTTCGAGCCATTCTACATGTGCCACAAAAGCCTTGATGGGAAGGCAGGTCTCCACGACCTGCCTTCGCATTCCTTCGGCAAACATCTCCTTTGAGGACAGCGGAGAAACGACCACTTCAAAACCGAGACCTTCAAAGTAAGACTTCCAAAGCGGCAATTTATCATAGGCGTTGATGGCCCGCGGAATTCCAATTTTCCCCAGACAGGTCTTGGGTTTCACCGAGGCTGTGTGTTCGGCGGTTAAAAGCGAAATTCGCGTCGAAACGATAGAATTGGGATCGATTTGCTTTTTTGTCGTTTCGTCCCATTTGCCGCATCTGCCGCCGAATGTTTTTTGGGCATCGTTTTTGTTTCTGGTTATAAGGCACATATTGGGACAGCTTTTGCAGTTGAACTGCTCAAATTCGAAGCCGTCGCATATCTTGCAGATATTTCTTTCGCGGCCACAGAGGGAGCCCGGTTTTTCAGCGGCTGCGAGCGCCGCTCCGATAGCGCCTGTGAACTTGCCTGCCGTGGAAATCAAAATTTCTTTTCCAAGCATTGACTCCATCGCCGCTACTACGGCGGGGTTTTCCGCAACGCCCCCCAGAAAAATTATTTTTTCGCCGACGGTGCCGCCGGCCATGACCTTCTCCATATAGTTTTTTACAACCGACAGCGAAAGGCCGGCCAGAAGATCGCGCTTTGAAAATCCGAGCTGTTGATGGGAAACGAGATCGGATTCCATAAATACGGTGCATCTAGCGCCAAGCCCGGCGGGATTTTTGCTTTCAAATGCCTGGGCTGCAAATTCTGTTTCAAGGTTTATATCGAGTCGGGCCGCTTGTTCCTGCAAAAACGCCCCGGTGCCAGCAGCGCAAACGCGGTTCATTTCAAAGGAGGTGGCGCGTCCGTCCTCTAGCCGCATGAACTTGGCATCCTGACCGCCTATTTCAATCACCGTATCTACTTCCGGCATTATGAAAGTGGCCGCCCTGACCTGAGCCGATATCTCGTTTACGATTACATCCGCGCCAATTATTTTCCCGAGGAAGTTTCTCCCGCTGCCGGTTATTCCGATGCCAGATATATGGGCACCTCTTAAAACTCCTGTTTCGGGGGTCTCTAATAACCGTCCAGATGCAAGGCGCCCCGACAGAGGCCGGCCGAGTCGTACTTGAAGTACGTCGCAGGCCGCGCCGATGGAGGGCAACGCAGCAGATGGGCGGTTATTAGAGATCCCCATATGTCGTTGATCCATTTTGGCGTTCATACGTGAAAGCATAAGGCGCAAAATATCTATGGGTTTTCCATTGGAGAGCAGATAATCGCTGTATTTAATTCCGCTGTTTTCGATCAGCACAATTTTTACTGAAACCGAGCCCACGTCGATGCCAAGATATGAGCCGGGAAAGGACATCTTTCCAAAATCAGGCTCCAGCTTTTTCTTGCTTATGCGAGGAAGTGGTTTTGCGGTGGAGGTGCTGGTGTAGTCCTTTTCCTCGATAGATTCTATCTTCGAAAGTATCTTGAACGCTTTGGTATCAATCGGTTTCTTCCGGGACATCATGGCCGCGCCTATGGCACCCATGGTGAGGTGATTTTTAGGCACATAAAGCTCGTTTTCCCCGAGAGAAAGTATTTTGCGAAATGAACCGACAAGCCCGGCGTTGGAAGCAACTCCACCTTGAAAAGCCACGGGCCTTGGAAGGTCTTTGCCTCGGACGAGATTTGATAAATAGCTTCTACAAAGCGCCTCATTGAGACCTGCGATGATCTCGGGAAGAGGCACTCCCTCTTGCTGGTGATGCGTCATGTCTGTTTTGGCAAATACCGCACATCTTCCGGCTATTGGCACGGGCGAGCGAGCCTTCAAGGCAAGCTCGGCAAATTCTTCGATCTTCATTCCAAGACGGGAAGCTTGTTGATCGAGAAAAGCGCCGGTACCTGCGGCACATAATTCGTTCATCCTAAATTCAGATATGTTGCCGTCAGCTCCCAGAATTATGAGCTTGGAGTCCTGTCCTCCTATTTCTATTATCGTCCTCGTTTTGGGGATGAGGGCCGAAGCCGCTTTTGCGTGTGCGGATATTTCATTGACGGCCCGTGCATCCACGGCATCGGCTATGAGATAGCGACCGCTGCCGGTCACCCCTATGCCGGAGACGGTTTCGAGGGGGAATTTTTCGGCTATTTCTCCGAGAATTTTCTTGAGTGTTTTAAAGGGAGTGCCCGAAACCCTGTTCCAGCTTTCGAAAAGTATGCAGTCTGCCTCATCGAGAATTATCGCTTTAAGGGAGACCGACCCAAGATCGAGACCTAGATATATCGATTTGCTTGTCATAACGAACGCGGAGTACTATCAGGTTTTAGGCTCAATCTCAAGCGAGGGAATGAATGAAGCGAAAGGTTTATTTAGGTGTGGGATCAAATCTCGGCAACAGACGGCTCAATATAAAAAAGGCCTTGGAGATGCTAGGCCTCCACAAAGAAATAGAAATACTTGCCGTATCTTCTCTTCACGAAACCATGCCGGAGGGTGGACCCGCCCAAGGCAAATATTTAAACGGTGCCGTGGCCATACGCACAAAACTAAGCCCAAGAGAATTGCTAAATGAAATCAACAAGATAGAGTCTTCGCTCGGCAGGGTAAGGTTGGAGCGAAACGGACCCCGAACCATAGATATCGACATATTGATCTACGAGGGGTGTAAAATATGCGACAGCGATCTTATAATTCCTCACCCGCGAATGAATGAAAGAGAATTTGTTTTAAAGCCGCTCGCCGAAATAGCTAAGGTCAAGGTCAAGGTCAAGGCTAAGGTTAAGGTTCTATTATAATAAACCTCGACCTCAACCTCAACCTCGACCTTCTATCTCAGATGATGAGTTGTTTTAGGGCATATTTCCTGTTAAGCTCCGGCGTTCTAACGGGTTAGTGCTGCAATCATGGGAAGTGCAAGGTGCTATCCTTTGGTAACATCGAATATTTTTTGTAACAAAAGAGGAGGGTCCATGATATTCGGTCGAATTTTAGCATCGACTGTGGCCTTTATTGCCATGGCTGTCCTTTGTGGAAGTTTATCGGCTAAGGATTTAAATCGGGGCTATGAGCTTGAATCTTCGGGAAGGATCGAGGATGCCGCCGAATTTTTCTGCGGATATGCAAAGGCGAACCCAAACGACAAGAAAAATACTCCGGAGGCGTTGATACGTTGTGCCAGAACTCTGGATGCCTTGGCCGACGCCTTAACCGAAAGGGCCGAAAAATCCTGCTACTGGGGAAAAAAGGGCGATCCTGAATGCATGAAGAGACATGTCGCAACCTACAATGCGAAATTCGGGCAAGGTTCTTTCGAGTATGAACACGCGGTTCTCTATATACCCTATACGGGCGTTCATTATAAAACGTTGTTAGCCAAGTTTTCGAACAACAAGTATGTTCCCGAAGCGGATTTTTATCTCTTGTTGAAATCTTTGGTGGGGCATCCCGACAATGTTCTCCCAAAAATAAAAACGTTTCTCGCAAAATATAAAAGCGGCGAATGGAATCGCAAAGGGCTCCTTTTGTGGGCGAGGGTGAACGAAGATATTTGGTATGTTCACAGGAAGTGGAGCTGGGTCTTGTTTAATCAACAGATAGCCCCCGAAGAACTCGTTGTCCGGGCGGAGCGATATAGGCAGGAGGCGTTAAAAACATATCAAAAGCTTATGAAGGAATCTAAAAACACCTTTGAGGGGATCTCAGCCGCGAAAGAATACGGACTTTTAAGCGCAAGTCAGGACGATGGCGTTACCTACAGCATAGTAAATGATTCAAGCGCAGGCACGCTTCATTCTTGGGGTGTGGAGGCGCCCTCTGCCCGCCAGACCGGCATTCCGCCCGCGGATAATGTGCCGCCTTCTGGCGCTGCCGAGCCTTCGCCCGCGCCCTCGCCGCGCAGTACGCCTCGAGCTCCTCAAAGGTGGGAAGGCTAGACTATTTTATGACGAGCGACGCTATTTCCATATCCTTTCTCGTTTTTCTTGCGGCGGTATTTTTTGCGATATTTATCGTATTTGTACGGGCGTTTCGCAAAAAAGACGGCGGTGATGCCACGGAGCTTATTTCCAGTCTGCTAGCTGGAGTCGAAAAGTCTTTTACAGGCTCGGTTCATTTTGCATCGCTAGCTGGAGCGGTGCTTCTTATAGCCGCCTTCATGATCATTGTGCCGGTGGCGGTAGCGTATCGCAGTTTCATAACCGTCCGGGTTCAGGGTGTCTTTTTTACGATATTTGCTGTTTTTATGGGTCTTGTATTTTTTGGATTTTGTTATCTTTGGCGGAGTGTATGGAAATAATTCCAATAGATATAGGCATCAACGCTCCGAAAACGCTTTTGATTTTTTCGATTATCCTGTCGTCTGTGCCGCTGCTTGTCTGGATGGAGAGATGGACGGCTGCGTTTTTAGGCGCAGATAAGAGATGCGACAAAGAGTGGATTCTTGACATAAAGCTCGGCGGTTATATCTGCACCATGATCGATTTTATAAGGCTTTTTGCGGGTGCTGAATTTTCCCGGAAAGATTCAAGAAAGACCCTTTGCGGTCTTGCCGGAGTTCTGTCGTTTCTCGTCGCCATTCTTGCCATAGCCCCGGTGCCTTTTTCGGCAAATATCTCCATAGATCAATTCAATCTGGTCCCCGAGATCGCTTCCATAGAGTCGGGCTTGATATATTCCATGGTGATGCTTTTTTTGTGCAGCGCTCCGATCTTCATTTCTTCTTTTGTCAACTCCGGGGGAGATTTTCACGAAGAATCTTTTTCTCAGGCGGCCTATTTGGCTGGATATCACGCAGTAGCCGTTCTTGCTGCGATATCCACTATGATATTTGCAGGAACTTCCGGGCTCTCCAAAATCGTCGCTATGCAGGGGGATTTTCCGGGCGACTGGTTTTTTGCCAAGCAGCCTCTCGCATTTTTGGCCTTCGCGTTTTCAATGGTTGCCATAAATTTCGAGCGGATAAAATCTTCAGCCCGGCCCAATACCCACATGGCTCTCATATCGGCATCTGAATATGTAAAACTTTTTGCATGGGCGCTCTTGTTTTGTACGGTTTTTTTGGGAGGATGGCAGGTGCCGTTTGCATCAAGCGAATTGATGATTGAATATAAAAAACAGATATTCTCTATCGGTTGCCCTGTGCTAGGCGTCGTTTTTATTTTTCTAGGCGCAGGCATTGCGGAAAAAAATAAAAAGGTTCATCTGGATTTAAGGGATATCGAACCTTTCCTCGCCGGGCTGCCGCTTGCGCTAATCGGGGCTTTCCTTTTGGTGGTTTCGATGTGGTTTAACCATTTTGGGCTTCCAGAATCGATCCTGGATGTATTCGTGGCCGTAATTTTGGCCGTTGTCTTGATGATAAAGTCGCTTTCAGTTTGTTTTTTGGCGATGCTTATCAGGTGGAAATGGAAAGCGGCGTGGGAAAAATGTTTTTATGGTTACGGCCTTGCAGCCTCGTTTGGCGCAGGGATGCTTTCTGTAATAGTCACCATATTGCTAATGGAGTGACATGGAAGAGCTGGCGTTTTACATTCTTTCGGTGATTTGTGTGGCGGCGGCCCTTGCCGTCGTTGTGAGGTCTGGGACTCTTTATGGGGTGATGTCCCTGTTTGTCTGTGCGCTTGCAGCCTCAGGACTTTTGGCGCTTTTGGATGCGCCCTTTGTCGCCGTGGCTCATGCTGCAATATTTGGCGGTTCCTCTATTATCATGTTGTTTGTTTCGGCGGCGATGAAAGGTCCTGGCGCTATTGTAAGGAATAGAGGGACTATAAAATTTGGAAGGATAATCGCCACGATTGCGGCCTTTTATTTTGCTGTCGTGGTGGTCGTGTCCATCCTTAGGCCGCCATTTGTGGATGCGCCGCTTTCGGGCGAGTCTTTTCGAGAGCTGGGCGCTCTCGGAACAGTCCTTGGCATGGAATGCGCATCCGCGACGCTCCTTGTCGGACTTGCGGTTCTTGTTTCCATAATTTCGGTGCTCGCGATAATGAAATACGGACTTGAAGAAAAGAAAGGATAAATCTTGATTATTACGCTTCAGCATTTTCTGGTTTTGAGCGTGACGCTTTTTTCCCTTGGAGTCATAGGGATGGCCGCCCGCAGGGGGTTTGTCGTTTCCATCATGTGCCTTCAGCTTATGCTGATCGGATCGTGTCTTGCGCTGGCGGCGTTTTCAAGGTGGAATCTTCTGGTTTATGGCAAGGCGGCCTGTCTTGTTATCATGGGTCTTTCGATATGCGCGATCGCCGTTTCGCTTGCGGTATATCATGTGATGTATCGCAAAACCGGTTCGGCCAATTCAGATTCTATGTGTAGCATGAGGGGCTAGACGATGCTGGATTTTATATACAGCAATATCTCCATACAAAACGTCGCTTGGACGATGGTCGCAGCGCCTCTTTTGGGGGCGCTCTTATGCGTTATACTCATGGCAGCGGCGGCGCATTCCAAAAGAAGAACATTTTTTGGTTCTTTGGCGTGCGTGTCGGTTTTGGGGCCTCTGGTTTCATTTGTAGCTGCGGTCGTGCTTTATGCAACTCTGACCGGCTTTGAAGATCTTGCTCCTGCGCTTGTCACGGGACCTCTTTATAAATGGGTGGCCTTGGATTTTCTGGTGGTCGATGTTGCCTTGCGCATCGATCAACTGTCTCTCTCCATTGCGCTGGCCATTTCTCTTGTGGCGATTTTTTCCGCAATTCATACCGCCGGGCTGGCTGTTAGAGATAAATCCTACGGTCCTCAAACAGCGCTTTTAGGGTGCTTTACGGGATTTGCTCTGCTTGGTGTTTTGTCCGACAACTTTATCGTCATGATAGTAGCGTGGGAGATTGCGGCGTTTTGCGTTTTTTCGGTTTTTTCTATCTCATCTGGAAAACAGCAAGAACCGACTTCGTTGATTTTGGAAATATTGTCTTTTTGCCTGCTTCTAGCGGCTTCGTTTTTCATATATGGAGCCATGCAGGCATCGGGGATTTCGGCTACATCCGGAATATATAATTTTGAAACAATGGAAAGAGCCGCACCGTTTTTTATGCCTTATGCCGGGGCGATGTCTTTTCTGGTCATTGCCGCGGTAGCTGTGAAGTCGGCGTTGTTTCCGTTCTTTTCTGGGATCGTGAAATCCTATGAAAACGCCGGGCGGGCGTTGCCTATCATTCTGGCCGGAATTTCAGCGTCTCTTGGCATATATCTTATAGTGAGGCTTGGTTTTATAATCGTCATGTCGCCGGACGCGCTCATGCTTCTTAGGATGGCGGGAATTTCCACGATAGTTTTTTCGGCGCTTTTTTGCATAGTCGAAACGGACCTGATGGCCGCCGCGTCATGGCTCGTCGGGGCGCAGTTTGGATATATGATTTTTTCATGCGGCATCGGCGCGTTTGTTTCCTGTGTGTATCACATGTTGGTATCCTACTCGTTTTCTGTTCTCATGGTCATGGCATCGGCAGGCGTTGTCGAGGCGTGCGGCAAGAGGAGCACTATTTTTATGATGGGCGGTGTTAAACACAAAATGCCGGTTACTTTCTGGTGTTTTATGATAGGCGCGATTTCATGCGCCGCCGTCTTTCCGGCGGCAGGGTTTTTCAGCAAAGATGCGATACTCTGGCAGGCTTTCGAGAGGGGCTATATAGGTCTTTGGATAGCGGGCTTTGTCGGAACCGGGCTTCTTTCCTTCGCCGTATTCAGGATTGCGGGTTCGGTTTTTTTCGGTTCCAGCGAAATTCCAGAAGGTGTTTTCAAAAGGATGGTGGAATCGCCCGTTTCTATGGTGCTGCCGATGATGCTTTTGGCTACGGCGACTATTCTCTTGGGTTTTATAGGAATACCAGAAGAGGTTGGAGGCTCAGACACGGTGGCATTTTGGCTTGGAGAAGCCGTAACCGACGAGATAAGCCGTGCGCCTTCAGGTTCATCGCCGGGAACTCGAATCGCGCTAATGATAGTTACGTTTCTTTTCTCCATACATTTTTCGGTGCTTGGATGGCTAATCTACGCCCAAAAGAGGGGGTGGCCGGTCAAGGCGGCTACTAGAATGGAGCTTTTGTACCGCATGCTGCTGGCGCATTTTTATCTAGACAGTTTTTTTGCATGGATATTCATCAAAATTCCCAATTGGATCTGCAAAAGGATTGTTGGGGAGATCATATACGGATTTGTGGCCGGCAGATTTTTGATGGAAACGCCGGTGCGTATTGCCGGATTTGCATCTAGGGCCATGTGTTTTATTCAAAACGGCGAAGTTCAAAGATATATCATGTACGCTATAATAGGAGCGGTAGTTGCCATGCTTATTGTGGTACTTTGATTTTATGGGGATCTCTAATAATCGCCCAGCTGCTGCGTTACCCTCCATCGGCGCGGCCTGCGACGTACTTCAAGTACGACTCGGCCGGCCTCTGTCGGGGCGCCTTGCATCTGGACGATTCTTAGAAATCCCCAAAACAGTAGTTTTTAGGTAACCATATGATGATTTTAACAAGGCATGTTTTAAGTTTTATGCCGGCCCTCATGTTTGGAGGCGCGGTCGTTTCTGCGCTGATTCCAAAAAGACGCGTCCTTGCCCTAAGGTCTATTGGTCTGTTTTTTTCATTTTTAGTACTGCTTGTTTCGCTTTTGCAGCTCATCTTGGTCAATGCTTCAGGTGAGTTCGATTTTCAGGAATTCATTTCCTGGATTCCGGCCCTTGGAATCAATCTTAGGTTTGGCGTGGACGGGGTGTCCTCGGTCTTGGTCGCATCGCTTTCTTTTGTGTTGTTTATGGGGGCCGTCTTTTCCGCGCGGATCATAGACGTGAGGGTCAAGGAATATTTCATCATGTATCTCGTAACCGGCGCCTGCCTTATAGGCGCTGCGATTTCGTTAAACGTGATCCAAATAGCGATATTTTTGCAGATATCGGTTGCAACCTTTAGCTTTATGGCCGGCATGTGGGGTGATGGCGACAGGATAAGGGGCTTCATGCGCCTTTTTATAGTCCTTGAAGCTGCATGTCTTTTGTTGTTTTACTGTTTTATACGCTGCGGAATTGCGGCGAAGACTTTCGATGTCATAGCCCTTTACGGACACGATTTTGGCGCCATAGAACAACGTTTTCTCTTTAGCGCTATGTGCCTAGGATTTCTCGTTCTGGCGGCATCGTTTCCTTTTTCGTCTTGGCTTTCGTCGGGAATTGAAAGCATCCCCCTGCCTGTGGGCATGTGCCTTGCCGGGACGATTCCAGCACTGGGACTCTACGGCATATACAGGCTGGGCATTTTACTTTTTCCACTGGCCGCATCGGGGCTTTCCGAAAAAGCGGTTTCAATGACGGCTGCGATCTTTGTATTGTCAACGATGTTTCTCGTTTCAAGAGGCAAGAGCCGGGCTGCCGGTTCGGCCATGATTTCGGCCTTGGGCGTGTTTGGAGCGATGGGTTTTTTTTCAGGTGCGGTGGAATCGGTCCTCGGGGCAACGGTGATTTTAGTCATGATGCCTGTGTTGGCTTCCGGAATGCTCGTTTGCGAATTTTACTCCCACTTTCAAAAGGGCGCCGTACTTAAAACGTTTATCGCATGCATCATGTTGGCCGTTGCGGTATTCCCCATGTTTGGGGCGTTTTACGGATTTGTCGGAGTCGCCGGAGGCGTATTTCAAAAATACCAGATTTTGGCGATATTCGTTCTTTTGGGATATGTGTTCCTGCTTGCCGGTGTGTTAAAACACCTGCCGACGATGATAAAAAATCCCGAGGGACCTGAAAATCTAAAATCCGGTATCGGAGATGTGTTGGTCGTGATGCCGTTTGCAGCCGTGGGATTTTTTGTTGGAGTTTATCCCAACATATTGGTGACCAAAATGGCAGGCTCTGCAGCGGCCTTCGTGGAGCTCATGAAGAGATACGAGCTCGTTATTCCGGCTGGGATCATCAACTAGGAAGCGATATGCTTGAAAACATGGCAGAACAAGATGTTATAGGCGCGGCGATAAGTTTTTTTCCGGTTGCGGTGATTTTTGTTTCGGCTTTTTTGGCGATGCTTGCGGCCATCATCTTAGGTATGCGCCCCGGGTGGTTTTATCCAATCATCGCGTTTGCCGGTCTTGTCGCGGCAGCGACCTCGTCATGGTTTTTGTGGGAATATTTCGATGGCTCATCTTCTTTTGGTTTTATGTTCGACCGGACCTCGGCTTTAAGCTGGATGCTCATCTCCGGAACGGTTCTTTTTGGCTTGATGATATCCATGTCCGGTTCTTATAAAAAAAGATCGCTTCGTCCTGAAAATTCTGTGTTGGTGATGTTCATGGCCGGAGGTCTTTGCGTCGTAGCTTGTTCTGCCGATATGTTGGGCATTCTGGCGGGATTGGTCATAGTGCTTGCCGCATTGTCTGGGATCGTTTCTGTTTTTGGAGGCAAGCCAAGGGAGGTAGAGTCGCAGGTCAAATCAGTTTTTTTTATGATGATTGCGCTGGGTTTTTTCATCTTGGCCGCTACATTTATGTTCGGAGCCGCCGGAACGTTCGACCTTGGTGCGATAGTAGGGGATGCTTGGCAGATGTCATCCGAGCTTGACCGGGTGTTCTTTCTTTTTGGCGTAACCATGATTGTCGTAGCGTTTGGAATAATGATATTCGCATTTCCTTTCGGAATGTGGTTCGTCGATTTCTTCGATGGTGCTCCAGCTCCTGCATCCGTATATGCGGCAACCTCGCTTTTGATATCTTTTCAGATAGCATTCATGAGATTTTCCGCTTCGGCGGTCTCGATGCCCAAGACAAACTGGCAGACGCTAATATCGGTATTTTCGATAGCTACGATTCTCGCCGGCCTTTTGGGTGCAATGCGGCAAGAAAACATCAGACGCATGCTTGGATATTCCGTCCTTTGTCATTCTGGTTTGCTTCTCGCTGCTTTTGCCTTGCCTGTTGCGGCAACCTCGCAGTTGAAATTTGCGATCATAACTTATCTTGTCGCGTATGCCGTGGCGATGGCGGGCACGATGGCCCTTCTTATGTTGCTAAGCCCCGACTCCGATGGCGACATAGAGATAAACAGGCTGGCGGGCCTTTCAGGCAGAAACCCGGTTTTGGCGGCGACATTTTCGATATTTATGATGTCGATGGCCGGGCTTCCACTCACGATAGGTTTTTGGGCGAGATTTGTGCTGATAAAGACCATCTTACTGGAAGGCTCAGGCGTGCTTGCTGCAGTCGTCGGTGCTGCATCTTTGGGGATGTTTTATTTTATGATGCGCCCGGTGGCGATTATCTATTTCAGAAGAATAGGCGAACTTAAAATCGACGAGGGTGCTTACAACGATTGTGGATTGACGTCCTTGCCCTTGGTGGCTGTCACAGCCATCGCAGCCGTCGTTACGGTTTTTTTTGGAATATTGCCGGAAAACTTCATGGCGCTCGTTATGGCCTCGTCCTGAGAATGCCCGTCTTATCGGTCTTTACAGACGACGGCGCTTTGAGATAGGATTTACTTCATGAATATTGCAGCAGGCAAGATAAACGTTCCCACCGGGCTTGACGACTTTCTGATGGAATCTGCCGATCTCGGCAGGGTGGTCGGTAGCTGGGGATTTAATCCGCGCGTGGATTTTACCCGCATGAATGCTGAGGAGACGAACGTCTGGTTTTTCGAGCAGGTGTTTAATTTCCTGAGGTCTTTTTTTGGAATCATCGTGCCAGACAGCATGGAGATCACCACCTACAACGCGTCCAAGCAAATCAACAAAGAAAATCTCAACCAGATGACCTTTCTAGACGAGCTCATGCTCGTCATGAAAAATTTGAAAGATTCCATCTGGTGCATAAGGCTAAATCTCAACATAGTCGGTTTTTTAAGGACGGATTGGGATCCCGACAAGCCCATAAGGCTTCACATCCAAGAGCCGGCAACATTTATCGTATGGGGGGGAGCTGACGAAACGGGTTTTCAGACTTTCTCCATGGGATATAAGCTTTTTTCGGAGCAAAAGGTGGAGGGCGAACATTCGCTGCTTTGGTCTGTCAATCAGCCGCTTTTCGAAAAAGCCTTGAAGAAATGGGAGCGTCAGTCTCGTTACATGATAGACATAATCGAGAGCAATTCAGACGATCTTTCCTTGGGCAGAAATGGTTTTTCCAAGCCTGCCCCGCAGCGTGCGAGGCCAAAACCAAGACCTGTCGATACCGGTCCTGTGGTAGATTCCATACCCGACCTCGACGAACTTATGTTCTAGTTTTTTGCACAGATAAACATTTCTAAAAAATCGTTGTTAGATGAAAAATGAGATCATTACATGGAACCGAAAAATCCGCTCAAAGGACTTATAAGAAAAATTCTTGTAACCTCTTGCGCTATTGCGGTCATGGCCGCCGGCACAGCACTGGCACTTAAAAATCCTAAATTCGCCATGTCTGTATGTCTAGGCTGGATGGTTTCTGCGGTGAGTTTCGCGGTGCTTTGTATTACGGCCTACAACGCGTTCATAAAAAATCATGCGGTTTCGGTAGTTGCCGCTTCGCTTGGTATAGCCAAGCTTGTGGTCGTGGGTTTTTTACTTTGGGTTTTGATAACGAAGGGGTTGGTCGATCCAACAGCCTTCATGGCCGGATTTAGTGCCACAGTCATCGCCCTGATCTTCGAGGGCGTAAGGATGAAGGCCCATGGAGCATCTTCTTAAAAAACCGGTTGAATCGGCAGTAGAGTTGCTTGGTCTGCCCTCATCTCTTGCGGGAAGGCATGTCCACGTCTTCATGTCTCTGGTTGCGCTCGTAATCGTTATCTTCGTCTCCTTCTTGGTATGGAGAAGGCTTAGGAGTCCTGAAAGAAATCTCCTTCCAGATCAACGTCCCACGTTCGCTAATGTGGCCGAGATAACCGTAAGTGCCATATTGCGCCTGATGGACGATGTCATGGGCAAGGGCTCGGCCAGCCATCTTCCTCTTGTCGCCGGGCTTTTCATTTATATAATGATATGTAACACCATGTCGATAATACCCGGGATGCAAGCGCCCACCGAAAACATAAACACCAATCTGGCGATGGCCGGTTCGGTATTTGTATATTACAACTATGTGGGAATTAAAAATCAGGGGCTTCGCAAATATTTAAAACATCTAGCCGGACCTGTTATATGGCTGGCTCCCCTCATGTTCGCCATCGAACTTGTAAGCCATATCGTAAGGCCCGTATCGCTTTCGGTAAGACTTTTCGGAAATATGCTTGGCGACCACGTGGTTTATACGATTTTTTCGGATATAGCGCCGTTTGTCATACCCGTTCTTTTCATGATCATGGCCATTTTTGTGTCTTTTATTCAGGCATTTGTGTTTGTTTTGCTGTCGATGATATACATATCTCTTGCAAGCAAGGGCCCGTTGGAGGAAAACTAGGAACACTTAAAGGGGGTGGAGTTGTGAAAAATTTTTTTTCGGTTCTGACATTTGTTTCGGTATCTCTTTTTGCGTTTGCTGCGATGGCAAGCGGTGAAAACGATACGTCATTGTCGGCATTTCGCTCTTGGGCCGCCATCGCTGCCGCTTTTTCCATGGCGATTGCATGCATAGGCGGCGCCTTTGGGCAAAGCAAAGTTGCAACCGCTGCAATGGAGGGAATAGCGAGAAATCCAGAGGCCGCTGGAAAAATAATAACGCCCATGATCATCTCGCTTGCACTTATAGAATCTTTGGTCATTTACGCGCTTGTCATAGCCTTCATGATTCAGGGAAAAATTTAGTACTGCCATACACGATAGGATGATTAGCCTACTTTCCGAGAAAACATGACCCTTAAAAATAAAAGATTCAAAGTTATCAACGAAGGTTTCAGCTGCGAACATTGCGGCGCTGACGTTCCCCCCACCTCCGGCTCCACGCCTCGAAACCATTGTCCTTACTGTCTTTGGTGTAAGCATGTGGATATCAATCCGGGGGATAGGCAAAACAAGTGTCAGGGAGTCATGCAGCCTATAGGTATTTACGTTCATTCGAGAAAAACCTATGTGATCCTGCATCGATGTCAAAAATGCGGTGCGCGGGTAAAGGCCAAAGCCATAACCCGAGACGAAAATGCCTCTGATGATTTTGATAAAATTCTCGAGCTGTCCACAAATCCGATAGACGGCTGATGTCAGATAGGAGCTGCCGATGCAGGCAAGGCGCATGGAAGTGCTGGAGTCTTCGGGCATACGCAGGTTTTTCGAACTTTCAAAAAAAATGAAAAATCCCATCAATCTCTCTTTGGGACAGGCCCATTTCGGAGTTCCCGCACAAGCCAGAGATGCGGCCATCGAGGCCATAAAAAAAGGAGAAAACGGATATTCGATGACCGCCGGCATAGATGGGCTGCTTGAGACCGTCCGTGCTTCAATAAGGGCCGAGGGAATAGAGCCTGAAGCTGTTATGGCCATAAGTGGCGCGGAAGGTGGCCTTCTTACGTCGATGTTGGCGCTGGCTGACGAATCAAATCAAGTGCTGCTAACAGACCCATGTTTTGCAACATACGGACATCTTGTAAAACTCGCCAATTCAAAAATTCACAAGATAGATACCTACCCGGATTTCAGACTTACTCCACGGAGGCTTCGAAAGGCGTGCACGCCCGAAACCAAGATACTCCTCTTTAACTCGCCTGTTAATCCAACCGGAGTCGCCTACACCGCAAAAGAAATCGAGGCTCTGGCAAAAACTGCGAAAGAGTTGGGCCTTCAGGTTATCTCGGACGAGGTCTATGACAAATTCTGCTATGACTTCGAGCACACATCTTTTGCGAAATACGATCCCACGGCCGTGGTCATCCGCGCATTTAGCAAGACTTGGGGCGTCGCCGGCTGGCGCATAGGATATGCCTTCGGACCCGAAAGCATCATCTCCAATATGATCATGCTGCAGCAGTTCACTTTCATCTGCGCGCCCAAGCCTTTTCAATATGCCGCTGCCAAGGCTTTCAACATCGATATGTCGGCCATGATCGATGAGTATCGGGCAAAAAGGGACATGGTTTATGACGGTCTAAAGGCCGGGTTCGAACTTCGTCGTCCCGAGGGCGCCTTCTATGCTTTTTGCCGGCCTAAAAATATCGATTGCGAGACATTTATAAAAAGATGCCTGAAAAATGAAATTTTGGTAGTGCCCGGAAGTGCCTTTGGAGCAAAGAATTCACATTTCCGGGTTTCTTTCGCCACCGACGACGAAACCCTAAAACGGGGTATAGATCTTTTGATGAAAATCGGAATCTAAATTTTTTAGGGGGGGGGGATGTCCTTAAGGGATGCTTCGGGGTCTTGCTGGAAAAGTTTTATACCGGTGTTTCTTGCCCTCGCCGGCCAAATCTTTCGCGTAGGGAAAACTCTTCTTCGATATAAATTTAAGGCCGCCTATGCCGAGGTCATAACCACTCCACAAGGTCACGTCTATTCGCCGGGCGCTTTCGAAAACGTTGCCGCTCATGACAGCCGATTGCCATAGGTCCCGCATGATGGAATCTGCAATGCCCGGTTTTTGTACGTTAGCGGGATTTGAAATATATGCCTCTATTTCGAGAGTTGGTAGAAGCTCTCTTTTTTTGAGATCGTAAGAAAATGACCGCATAACTTTCGGGTTCGACAGGTCGCTTCTGATGGAAAACATTTTCCATAATTCGCGCGTCTTTTTTTCTTTTGGGTGCAGGATAAAAAAAGCGTTTAGGGACAGATACGGACCGGCGATGAGCGTTGTCGCCACGATGAAGGCCATAAGCGGCTTTTTAAGAGAGGCCCCTTCCACCTTAAACGAGCTCCCGCTTCTTATCACTGCCGTGTCGAGCAGCAGGTCGTGGATGGATCTGCGTTGCGGGTGAAAAATCGCAAAACTGGCGATCGCGATCGCGATGACGATGGAAAGAAAACGAAGCCCTGCTATCATCGGCGAAAAAACATTTTCGTTCGCGGAGAATGCAAAAATTGTCGCTACAATCCCCAGGGGAACGTATCTTAAAAATGCGTCGAAGGGATTTAAAAACTCTCCGTCGATGCGCACCACCTCTATGTCGGCGATCCTTTTACCGAGAGTTTTCCCCTGACCTATAAAACTGTCGAGTATGGAAAAATAGATGGTGATTATGGCAAGGCCGATCCACCAGCCATTCATCCTCATAAACATAAGTTTTGCGCCAAATGCCCACGTGATCACGATTCCTATAGCTTTCAAGACCGCCGCATCGATGAGAAACGCGAAAAATCTGCGAAGGATTACCTTCCACGGGGGTTTTGTGAATTGAGAGGGCTGTCCATTGAAATCTTTTTGGATGCCTATTTGCTGTGCGAGCCTGTTTTCGAGGCTCAAAATTCCATCGTTCTTCATGAAGCGCAATCTAGCACCCAAGTTTCCGGAGATAAACCGTAATCTGCTTGCCGGCTTTTTGCTAAAGCGAAGCAAAACAGCAAAATGGATAAATTGACTTTTGCTACCGCTGTCCCTATAGGGCCTTTTGCGGGTTGATTGCATACGGAAAGGGGTCTTTTATGGGCGGTAAATCCATGGCGCTTTTGGGAGATGAGGCCGTGGCAATGGGGGCTATTCACTCGGGCATATCCGGTACATATGCCTATCCGGGGACCCCGGCCACCGAAATTCAAGAGGCGGTCCAGAAATACGTCGCAGCTTTTCCGGAAAGCAAAATTTCCGCCGCTTGGTGCATCAATGAAAAAGTGGCAATGGAAGAGGCCGTGGGCGTATCGATGATAGGCAAGCGTGCGCTTGTAAATATGAAGCATGTTGGCCTTAATGTAGCGGCAGATCCTTTCATGAATGCCGCGGTGACAGGTGCCGGTGGCGGAATGGTCATAGCCGTTGCCGACGATCCTTCAATGCATTCTTCGCAAAACGAGCAGGACAGCAGATATTTCGCTGATTTTGCGCATATCCCGTGTTTCGAACCAGCCAACCAGCAACAGGCCTATGACATGACGCGTGAGGCCTTCGATATTTCCGAGAAATTTTCGATTCCGGTGCTAGTAAGGCTTACCACGAGGTTATCGCACACTAGGGCCCGCGTGAATTTTACCGAAGCGGTGGCTCAAAAGCCTCTTTCGATTCCCAAAGATTTCAAAGGATGGACTCTTTTGCCGTCCAATGCCCGTCCGCAGTTTGAAAAACTCATCGGAAAGCAGTCGGTATTTGTCAATTATTCAGACAATTCCCCGTTCAACGAGCTTGTGATCAAAAGCGGCACAAGGCTTGGCGTTATCGCATCTGGGCTGGGCTATAACTACTTCATGGAAAATTTCAAGGGAAGCGGGCTTGAATGTTCGTACCTGCGTATAGGAACGTATCCCCTGCCCGCAAAAAAGATAGCCATGCTTGCAAATGCAGTCGATGAGATACTCGTAATCGAAGAAGGATATCCGTTCATAGAAAGGCATCTGCCTTCGTATCTTTTGAAGATGGGCAAATGCCTGCCGGTGAAGGGCCGTATGGACGGGACCTTGCCGCGTACAGGCGAGTTGAATCCGGAAAAAGTGCGAGCCGCATTGGGCATGCTTCCGCTTTCATTCACAGAAGGTTGCGAACCCGATCTTGTAAGACCAAGGCCGCCCGCGCTTTGCAAGGGCTGTCCGCATTGTGATACCTACAACGCATTAAACGAGGCGTTAGCCGACAAGCTTCGCCAGCGCGTGGTATTTGCAGATATCGGTTGCTATACGCTAGGCGCCTATCCACCTTACGAATCCATCCATTCATGCCTTTGCATGGGAGCCTCCATATCCATGGCCAAGTCGGCGGCTGAATGCGGTCTTAAATATTCCGTGGCGGTCATAGGCGACTCAACTTTCGACCATTCCGGGATAACGCCGCTTTTGGAGGGTATAAAACGCAACGCTCCCTTCACTACCGTAATTGTCGATAATTCCACCACTGCGATGACAGGCGGTCAGGAAACGATATGTGGAGAAGGACCACTCGAAAAACTTATCTTAAGCATGGGAATAGATCCCGAACATGTAAAAGTTATGATTCCGCTTCCTCAAAAACACGAAGAAAATGTGGCCATTTTCAAAAAAGAGCTTGAATACCGGGGGACGAGTGTAATCATAGCCAGAAGAAAGTGTGTGCAAATCAGGCAGTGAGCTAGCGAGATCACGATTCCACGATTTTGCGATCCTACGATCATGCGAGGTTTTAAATGAAAAAAGACATCATCTTTGCTGGAGTTGGAGGGCAGGGAATAGTTTCGGCTGCCGCCATGGTGGTCTCTTGCGCCGATAGGCTGGGGTTTAAGTGCAAACAAAACGAGGTGCATGGAATGGCCCAGCGCGGCGGGGCTGTCGTGTGCCATGTGAGGATATCAGATGAGGAAATTTACAGCGACATAATCCCGCGCGGTGGGGCGGATATAATCCTGGCCACAGAACCAATGGAAGCAATACGCTATCTCGATTTTCTAAAGAAAGGCGGGAAAATAATATCCTGCAATCGTCCGGTGATAAATATCGAATATCCCGATCTTCAAAACGTCATCGATGCGATAAAAAAACATAGCGGTTCCGTGATAGTGGATGCCAAAAAGCTCGTTGCCGAATTGAAAAACGAACGCGTGGTGAACATCGCCATGGTCGGCGCGCTTTGCAAGGTGCTTGATCTAGACGGCCTCAAAGAGGGCATATTAAAAGATGTCGAAAAGCGCTTTAGCAAAAAAGGAGAGGCCGTGGTGAAGCTCAATTTTCAGGCCTTTGAGTTTGGCCAGACTTCGGCCTAGATTTCTTCGGGTAGTGAAAGGAGATCTCTAAAAAAGCTGTCAACTATACCGCTTGTCTCAAAAACACTCATCTGATAAAGGTTTGCACGTTATGGCGAAAACACTAAAAGAAATTTTAAACGAAAATTCAGGCCGTCAGCATGACCTGTATGCGAAATACATAAACCCCCAGTTTGTGCGTGTGCTTAGAACGATAGGTTTTGCCAATAACTACGTTCGCGCCGACGGGCCTTTGCTTTTCGATGATAAAGGCAACGATTATCTGGATTTTCTCGCCGGATACGGCGTGTTCGCGCTGGGGCGTTCAAATCCCAAAATAATCGCCGCCATCGAGGAGGCGCTGCATCTGGAATATCCCAACATGGTGCAGATGGACGCACCGCTCGTGGCGGGGCTTTTGGCCGAGAAACTCGTTTCCTATTTGCACGACGGAATAGACATGGTCTTTTTTACCAATTCCGGCACCGAGGCGAACGAAGGCGCCATAAAATTCGTAAGAAGGGCCACGGGCCGTGACCGCATTCTTTTTATAGATCATGCGTTTCACGGTCTCACCACAGGGGCGCTTGCCCTAAACGGCGGAAAAGAGTTCACCCATGCCTTTGGCACGCTTATCCCTTCCACCAAAATAGACCTTGGCGATCTTTCTGCGTTGGAGTGCGAACTCAAAAAAGGGGATGTCGCGGCATTTTTTTTCGAACCGGTGCAAGGTAAGGGAGTCTATCATGCCGATGCATCGTTTTACAAAAACGCTTGTGAGCTGTGCCAAAAATACGGTGCGCTTACAGTGTGCGACGAGGTGCAAACCGGCCTTGGCAGAACCGGCAAAATGTTTGCTCATGAACATTACGGCATAAAACCCGATATCGTCACGATCGCAAAGGCCCTCTCGGGCGGCTTTGTCCCCATAGGAGCCATACTCTACGGCAAAAAGATCTACGCCAAGGTTTTTCGCTCCATGGAGGAATGCGTAATTCATTCAAATACGTTCGGCAGAAATATCCTTGCCATGGCTGCGGGCTTGAAAACCCTAGAGGTGTTTGAAGAGGACGGGGTAGTGCAAAATTCCGCCCGGATGGGCAACTTGCTCTCCGAGGGCATCAAATCGATGGCAGCGAAATACGAAATGCTCTCCGAGGTCCGGGGAATGGGTCTTATGATAGGGATCGAATTTTCCGAGCCGAAGTCTTTCAAGCTAAAGACCGGTTGGAAGATAATCCACGCGCTAAACAAAAGCCTTTTTAGTCAGATGATAATAGTTCCGCTCATGAAGCAGCACAGGATACTAACTCAGGTGGCCGGGCACAATGTAGATATCATAAAGCTCCTTCCCCCGCTGATAATAGACGAAACCCATGTCGGCCGCTTTCTGCAGGGTTTCGAAGACGTGGTAGCCGAATGTCATAAATTTCCCGGAGGTGCGTGGAAGATAGGTAAAGATCTTGCGACTGCGGCCGCTAAATCGAAAAAGATTTTACAAGGGGAGCTGTCGCCAGATGGCGTCGCCTAGAAAAATCTTAATTTTGGTATTCATAGTCTTGGCATCCGCCATGTTCTCGAAAACAGCGCTATGCCAAGACGCTGAAAACGTTCCCCAAAAAACGCCTTCAACAAAACAAGAGCTGGCTGATTCTTTGATGCTTCGTGTAGAACCCTTTAAGAAGAATATGAGCGAGATAACGCTTTTTGGAGGCGATTATTTGGGAGATAAGTGGGGCAATTCGTGGGACGTAGGAGGCATGTACACGTTTCACTTCAACGATACCCTCGGCATAGCTGCCAACTACACCTACAGTATCATCTATGGCGACAAATCCAGCGATTTCAGGAAGGGGCTTGGCAAAAGAGATGTGCATTCGGCCTTCGTCGCTGCCGTCTTAAACAACGATACGGCGCTGCGTGTTGGTTCATCGATCATGAATTGCGACTTGTTTGCAACCATCGGCGGCGGTTCGATTCAAATAAACGATATTTGGAAATATCTCATCGTCGTGGGCGGAGGCATACGGGTATATACTCCGATTCCGTGGCTGGCCATAAGGTTTGATATCAATTCCTATATGCATCCTACGCCCGGTCCCGGGGGTTCAGGTTTCAACGCCGATATGGTAATGAATTTGGGAATGTCGTTTATGATTCCGCCAAGAAAGCTTTAAAGTTGCAGGCTCTATTTTTCAGAATTGTCTGAAGGGAATTGAAGGCTTATCGTTACAATGCCGCCATCGTCGTTTGGCGCAACTATCTCGCCATAGGCCCGATATGAGGTGGAGGTTCCCTTGACGCTTTCGCGGTAGAGCTGTCCCTCAACTTCGATGATCTGGCCTGCCCGAGCGCGAATATTTTGCAGTGAAAAGTGTCCCAGCCCGTCAAATATCTGAAGGCCCAAACGATCTAGATGATTACCCTGTCCATAAAGTTCGATCTGCATGCCCTGTATAGGAATTTCTTCCTCCGCGCATTTGCGACAATAGGCATTTCCTGAAAGCGTGAAGGTGACTGGATTTACTTCATTATAATCCAGGAGATTGCCCTCGAGGCCGTACTTTTTAGGACTTTCCCCGGAACATGCCGCTAGGCCTGCAGAAAACAGCACGATCAGCATGACGAGCGATTTTTTGTTTGGCAGATTCATCTGAAGTCCTCCTCGTTAACCTCCAGACTCCAGTACACCAAAACTCCTGCGTTTGGCAATATGCACCATGAGTATCGATATTGCGGCAGGGGTGAGCCCCGGTATGCGGGATGCCTGACCTAACGTAGAAGGCAGTATTTTTAAAAGTTTTTGGCGCACCTCGTTTGAAAGGCCGATCATATTTGAATAATCGAAATCCTCGGGTATGCGCACACCGTCTAATTCGGAAAATCTTTTTATAAGCGTCTGGTGAGATTGTATGTATCCGGCATATTTGATGTTTATGTCTATGCCGGACACTAGGGAACCTGAAAGCCCGTCTAAAAGAGTCGGCGCAAAGGTTTCCGATACCTTTTTGACATCCAGCTCTGGTCTTGCCACCAGAGCTGCTAAGGAAAGCTGTTTTTTGATCTCGGCGCTGCCTAAACTCGCAAGTTTTGAGTTCACCGCCTTATTTGGATTTATGGTTTCGTTTTTCAAAAAAGAGATAACCCGATCTTGGTGAAATTTATGTTCATTGAATGCCTTCCATCTGGCATCGCCGATGAGGCCGATTTTTCTTCCAAGCGGCGTCAGCCTTTCGCAGGCGTTGTCCTCACGCAAAACCAGCCTGTGCTCCGCCCGGGAAGTGAACATGCGATACGGCTCATCCACGCCCTTGGTCACAAGATCGTCTATCATAACTCCTATATAGGATTCATTTCTTGGCGAAACGAGTTCCTTTTCGCCGCGCATCGACAAGACGGCGTTTATTCCGGCTATAAGCCCCTGTGCCGCAGCCTCTTCGTAACCGGAAGTTCCGTTTATCTGTCCTGCATGATAAAGGCCATGAACCCTTTTGGTTTCCAGCGTTGATTTAAGTTCGGTGGGAGGCACGAAATCATATTCTACGGCGTAACCGCTTTGCGCGATTTTTGCGTCTTCAAGTCCGGGAATGGTTTTCAACATCGCATATTGGATATCGAGCGGCAAGGACGTGGAAAGCCCGTTCACATATATCCAATCGGTATCAATTCCCTCCGGTTCTAAAAAAAGCTGATGACGCGATTTGTCGAAAAAACGCATAACCTTGTCTTCTATGGAAGGGCAATATCTGGGCCCCACCCCGCCAATTTTGCCGCTGTAGAGTGGAGAGCGTTCAAGATTGTTTCTTATCACCCCGTGGGTGTTTTCATTTGTGTAGGTGATATAACACGGAAGCTGCGGAAGATCGTTGGTGATATCGTCGTCTGAAAAACGGGGTTTTGGATCGTCTCCGTCTTGTCTTTCGCATTTTGAAAAATCTATCGTGTTTTTTAGCAATCTGGGACAGGTGCCGGTTTTAAGGCGGCCTATTGCAAAACCCATGCGCTCCATCGCCGCTGGAAGACGCTTTGAAGAAAGATCGTTTATGCGTCCACCCTCTACATGCTCCATTCCGAAATGCAGAAGTCCGTTTAAAAAAGTTCCGGCGGCTATTATGACGCGCTCTGCCTTTAAGAGACCGCCTGAGGCCCAAACTCCCCGAACAAAATTTCTTTCAATGGCTAGGTCGTCGGCGAGGCCCTCTACTATGCTTAGGTTAGCTTGTTTCTCCAAGGCATTGCGCATGTATTCATGATAGCGTCTGCGATCGGACTGGCATCTGGTGGCCCTTACGGCCGGCCCCTTGCTCATATTGAGACGACGAAATTGTAGGCCCGTGGCATCGGCCGCACGTCCCATTTCGCCGCCTAGGGCGTCTATTTCGCAAACGATATGTCCCTTGGCGAGTCCGCCTATGGCCGGGTTGCAACTCATGGCGGCAATCGTCGATTTCGATCCTGTTATAACGCACACCGATGCGCCTAGTCGCGCCGCTGCAAGTGCCGCCTCGCATCCGGCATGACCTGCGCCGATTACGATTATGTCGAAAGAATCATTCATGATTGAATTACTTTCCGATGCAAAATTCTGAAAAGATCCGGTTTAATACGTCGTCTGATGCGGTTTCACCCGTTATCTCTCCTAATCGTTCGTGTGCATAGCGCAGCTCTTCGGCCAAAAATTCCGCAGATGCCTTTTCGCTTAGAAGGGATGCGGCTTTTAGCAAATGTGATCTCGTTTTTTCTATGGTGTCGCGATGCCTCTGCGAGGTTATGAGCGCGCTGTCGTGGTGGCGGCGGTTCTCGCTTACGAAATCTGCCATCGCTGCGGCGGTTTCCGTAAGGCCCGTTCCCACCTTGGCCGAGATGCCCATCACCTTGCAACCAAATTTGCCGAGGCATTCTAGGGGGTTGAAGGCTCCGGTCAAATCCGTTTTGTTGCAAACGATTATGCATCTGTCTCGACCGGCTTTTTCTACAAGCGAAATATCTTCATCGTCTGGCGGAATTGAAGAATCGATGACGACGAGTATGAGATCGGCGTTTTTCATCTCGTTTTTAGAGCGCATGACCCCGGCGCTTTCCACTCCGCATGAGGTAGGCCTGATGCCAGCGGTGTCCCTTAGATGAAAAAGTATTCCGTCAATAACTACATCCTGTTCTATTACGTCGCGCGTAGTTCCGGGCTCGTGATAAACTATTGCCCGATCGCTTCCGGCCAGCGCATTTAATATGCTCGACTTGCCCACGTTTGGTTTTCCCACGATCGCGGTTCTTACGCCATTTTTGATAAGCTTACCCTCGTTGAACGTATCCGAAATTTTGCGCAGTTTTTCCTCGAGCAAGGAAATCTTTCCTGCCGTGTCGTCGTTTTCTATAAAAGTCAAATCTTCCTCGGGAAAATCTATGGATGCTTCAACCAGGGCGCGAAGCTCTAATAGGCCTTCGGCTATTTCCGAGAGCTTTTTTGAAAGTCCGCCCGATAGCTGTTCAAAGGCTTGCCTTGCCGCGGCCTCGCTTGAGGCGTGAATCAAGTCGCAAACGGCCTCGGCCTGTGCAAGATCCATTTTGCCGGCGAGAAACGCGCGCCTGGTAAATTCTCCGGGACCGGCCGGCCTCGCGCCGGAGGCTATACACAAATCCATTATTTTTTTTAAAACTACAGGCGACCCGTGGCAGGAAAATTCCACGACATCTTGGCCGGTGTAGGTGTTGGGGGATGGCATCATGACCGCCATCACGCGGTCTATTATATGTCCATCCCGGAATATGTTTCCAAGATGGAGTTTTCTAGGCTCCAGCGCTTTTGGGTCCACGCCTCCGCGCCAGATCATATCGAGTATCTCGCAGGCATTTCTTCCACTCATGCGCACAACGCCAAGCCCCCCTACGCCCGGAGGTGTTGCTATTGCGCA
>Ga0351877_1034_pt1 | contig 44049 bp, 38 predicted proteins | sample BONcelFGM3001D13_FD_206775 | JGI IMG/M metagenome (GOLD analysis project Ga0351877, IMG submission 206775) | Enriched cells from coal bed in the Powder River Basin, Montana, United States - BONCAT cells FGM rep3 HSBNCT.FGM.300.1.D13 ...
GCGCTCGCGGCCCTCCTGTTCGATCCTGAGCTTGCCGTCCGACACGGCGGCCTTGAGACCGCCTGCCGTGAAAGTCCCCAGGTAAACGATCCGTTTCGCGTTCTGACTGATGTTGATAAACCCGCCGGGCCCCACGAAGCGGGGACCGAATTTGCTCACGTTGACATTGCCGTCCCTGTCCATTTCCGCCGAGCCCAGGAAGGCGATGTCGAGGCCGCCCCCGTCGTAGAAATCGAACTGGTAGGGCTGATCGATGAGGGCGTCGATGTTCGTGCCGGTGCCGAAGTTCTGGCCGCCGTTAGGCATCCCGCCGATCACGCCCGGCTCCGCCGTCAGGGTCAGGAGATCGAGAACGCCTTCTTCGTTGGCCACCCGGGCCACACCCTCGGGCATGCCGATGCCGAGATTCACGACCTGGTTGGGCCTGAGCTCGAAGGCCGCCCTGCGCGCGATCACTTTCCGTTCACCCAGCTCCATCGCCGCGATGGAGGTCATGGGAACGCGCACCTCACCCGTGTAGCCCGGGTTGTACTGCTCCGCAAAGGTCATCCAGTGGTTTTCCGGCCGTGCGACGACCACGCAGTCTACGAGGATACCGGGGATCTTGACGTTCTTCGGATTCAGGGTGCGCTGGTCGGCGATTCGCTCGACTTGGACGATGACGAAGCCGTTGTTGTTCTTGGCCGCCATGGCCTGGGCCAGCACTTCGATCGTGAGGGCCTCCCGCTCCATGGTGATGTTTCCGTTTGTGTCTGCCGTTGTCCCTCGTATGATGGCAACGTTGATGGGGGGGAGCTTGAAGAAGAGAATTTCCTTTCCCTCGATCTCGATGAGCTTGACGAGGTCTTCGCCCTCCTTTTTCGTTTTCCGGTTCAGTTTTCCGCCGTCGAGCCGGGGATCGATGAAGGTTCCCAGGCCGACGGAAGAGATAAGCCCCGGCTTGCGGGCGGCAAGGTTGCGGTAGAGAGTGCTGATGCAGCCCTGGGGCATGTTGTAGGCCAATATTTTTTCCTCCCGGATCAGCGTCTGCAGCATGGGGGCCAGGCCGATGTGGGCCCCGATCACCCTTCCCACGAGGCCTTCATGGCCCATGTGATTGAGGGCCTTGGTTTTCCCATCACCCTGTCCTGCCGCGTAGATCAGCGTCAGGTTGAGGGGATGGCCCTCCTTTTTGAAGCGCTCTTCAATACAGATGAGAATCTCCTCGGGAACTCCCGTGGCGACGAAACCGCCCGTCGTCACGACATCCCCGTCCCGGATGATGGCGGCGGCCTGCTCGCCGGTGACGATTTTACCCTTCCTGCGTATCTGCGCCCGGAGCTCTTCGATGATCGGATGCTGCGAGGGCGGAACAAGATCCCCCTTGTCCGCAAAACCGAAATACTCGTTTTCCTTCTCGCCCATAGGGTTCCCTCCTTTTCGAGTTGGATACCAGAGATCAATGTACCATCGCCTGACAAGAGCCAATGAGAACAGGCGGCAGTGGCGTCAGACGTCATTTGCCGGCCGGACAGTGCCCGCGTTGACTCTGTCAGGTCAAATCGCGCAGGTAGGGTTTAAAGATCCGGTGCATCAGGGAAAGCAGGACGATGCTCAGGATGACGGCAAGCAGCACGTTCGGAGACATGCCTGTGATGGCGACCCCGAGGGCGGTGCCTGCCGCGGGGGGATGCTCCGTGTCCGTGACCACCATGGTGAAAATGGACAGCCCCACAGCCAGCGAATAGCACACGAGGTCCTCGATCGTGGCGGCATGGGGAATCAGAGAAAACACAAATCCCCAGAACAGACCGACGAGATGTCCGCCGATGACATTTCGCGGTTGCGCCGTGACATAGTCCGGCATGGCGAATACAATGAAGGCCGTAGCGCCGATGGACGCGATGATGACCGCATTCTGCAGGCTCAGAAAATAGAGAACCACGAAAACTGCAACTGTGGCGAAAAGGCTCTGCAGAACGTAGTGCTTCCAGTAAAGCCTGAATTCTTCGATCATTCTCAGAACAGATCGTCTCATAACCACCCCTGCCACCTTGCCGTTGACGTGTTGCCAGCATAGTCACAGGTGCTGAAATGATCAAGCAGAGAGTGCGACACACAGAGACTCGGGCACTCCGCGTCATCTTCCCTATCCCGTTTACCGCTTCCACTGTCTTTTCCTTTGACAAATCCTCGCCGATTCATTAACTTGAAAGTGCTTGATTCTGCAAAGGAATAATCTCAACAACCCATGGAGAAACCGGCAAGGGAAATACACGGGGGCGTAAAATTCGCAACGGAGTTCCTCTCCGCGGCCGCTCCCTCTGATGGCCGCCTCGGGGAGCTGAAGGCCTGGTGCTCCGAATTCCACAAGCGAAACTTCGCCCCACCCTATGGAGAATTCTCCCAGGGAAACCTCAGCTTCCGCATCCGGCCGGGCGAGATGGCATTCATCATCTCGGGCTCCCAGGTGGGCTGGAAGGACCGCCTCGCCGACGACAGGTTCGTTACCGTGCATGGCTGCGACCTGGAGAAAGGTGTCGTTTTCGCGAGCGGCACCCGGGACCCCTCGTCGGAGAGCATGCTTCACTTTGCCATCTACCGTGCAAGAAACGATGTGCAGGCGGTTTTCCACGGGCACAGCCCGGAAATTCTCCGATGCGTTGACCGGCCGCCGGACATCCCGGAGACGCGGGAAAAGCATTCTTACGGAAGCATCGAACTGGTTCAAAGCGTCATCGAGGTCCTGGGGGATGCCGACTTCGTCATCATGAAGAGGCATGGGTTCATATCACTGGGCAAAACGATGGAAGAGGCGGGAAGAAGGGCTATCGAAGTCCATCACCGCTGCCTCCCGAAGGTAGAATAAGAGAGGGTGCCATGAAGGATTTCTTCAACCTCTACAGTCACGGATTCATCCGGGCCGCCGTCTGTGTCCCCGAGGTCCGCGTCGCCGATGTGGGCTTCAACGCGCAACAGACGATCGCCCTGGCGAAGCAGGCCGCGGCAAAGAAGGCCCTCTTCGCCCTCTTCCCGGAGCTGGGGCTTTCGGCCTACTCCAACGAGGACCTCTTTCACCAGGAAGCCCTCCTGAAGCGGGTCCAGGAGGCACTGGGCCTTGTCCTGGAAAAGACAAAGGGCCTGAACACGATCCTCGTCGTGGGGGCGCCGCTGCGGGTCGACTCGTTTCTCTTCAACGGCGCCGTCGTCATGTACCGAGGCAGGATCCTCGGTGTCGCCCTGAAGTCCTACCTGCCCAACTACCGGGAGTATTACGAGGGCAGGCAGTTCCGCCCCGCCGAGGAAGCCCTGTCGAAGACGATCACACTCTGCGGGCAACGGGATATTCCTTTCGGGCCGGACCTGCTCTTCGAGGTGGAAAACATCCCGGGCTTCACGTTCTACATCGAGATCTGCGAAGACCTCTGGGTCCCCGTGCCCCCGTCGAGCTTTGCGGCGCTGGCCGGTGCGACGGTGCTCGCCAACCTCTCGGCCTCGAACGTCACCATCGGCAAATCCGAATACCGCCACAGCCTGGCGGCCAACCAGTCGGCCCGATGCGTTGCGGCTTACCTCTATGCGGCGGCGGGTCCCGGCGAGTCGACGACGGACCTGGCCTGGGACGGCCAGGCCATGGCCTACGAGAACGGCACGCTGCTTTCCGAATCGCAGCGATTCGCACAGAACGCGCAGATGGTCCTTGCCGACATCGACCTGGACCGCCTCGTCCAGGACCGGATGAGGCTCACGAGCTTCAGCCAGAACGCCAGGATCCTTCGGGACCGGGTTGACCGGTTCCGGAAGGTGCCCATCGCCGTGGAGATCCCGAAGGGCCGAATCCCTTTGGTGAGACAGTATGCCCGCTTCCCTTACGTGCCGTCGGACCCGGCAAAGCGCGACGAGCGCTGCTACGAGGCCTACAACATCCAGGTGCAGGGACTTGCGAAGCGACTGAAAGCCTCGGGGATCAAAAACGTCGTCATCGGGGTCTCCGGCGGCCTCGATTCCACCCACGCCCTCATCGTGGCGGCAAGGACAATGGATCTTTTGGGATGCCCCCGGTCCAACGTGAAGGCCTACACGATGCCGGGCTTTGCCACGACGGACAAAACCTATAAGAATGCCCACCGCCTTATGCAGGCCCTCGGCGTGGAAGCAAACGAGATCGACATCCGGGAGAGCTGTATGCAGATGTTCCGCGACATCGAACACCCCTTCTCGAAAGGGAAAACGCTCTACGACATCACCTTCGAGAACGTGCAGGCCGGCGAGCGGACCTCGCACCTCTTCCGGCTCGCCAACCTGCGAAACGCTATTGTTCTGGGTACGGGGGATCTCAGCGAGCTGGCACTTGGCTGGTGCACCTACGGCGTGGGCGACCACATGTCACACTACAACGTGAATGTGAGCGTACCCAAGACCCTGATCCAGTACCTCATCCGCTGGGTGGCCGCGACGAACCAGTTCGACCGGAAGACATCGGAGACGCTCCTGGACATCCTGGCCACCGAGATCAGCCCCGAGCTGGTACCCGGGCTGAACGGCAGCCAGCCGGCGCAGCGGACCGAGGATACGATCGGGCCTTACGAGTTGCAGGATTTCAATAACTTCTACACGACACGCTTCGGCTACCTGCCCACGAAGATCGCCTTTATGGCCTGGCATGCCTGGAGGGACAAAAAGGCGGGGTCCTGGCCGGATGTGCCCGCAGAGAGGCGAAACGATTACACGATCGGCCGGATCGGGCACTGGCTCATGGTCTACCTGCGGCGATTCTTCCAAACGAGCCAGTTCAAGCGCTCCTGCATCCCCAACGGCCCCAAGGTGGGCTCCGGAGGGTCGCTCTCGCCCCGGGGCGACTGGCGTGCGCCCAGCGACAGCGAAGCCGCGGCGTGGCTCGAAAACGCGAAGGGGATCCCTGTAAAGGATCAGCGGTGATGGCAAGGGAAACCTACAAGGACTTTGATGCGACCGAACTTTACTGCCCCCGGTGCAAGAGGGCGGTCCGTTTGCGCAAGCGCCTCCTGCTCATCCTCCCACAGGGCGAGAAGTATGATTACTCCTGTGCTTTCTGCGGTACGTCCGTGGGGGATAAGCTCGTGACGACGAAGGACAGTGCCCGGATTCTAGTGTAATGTCGGAAGGAACCCGGAGAACATGTCGAAAAATAATGATGCAGAACTGCGCCGGGCCTATGAAGACGTCAGGATCGGGGAGACTGCATCCCGATCCCGGACGATCACTGAAAAACACGTCATCACAAAGCGCCGGATTACACGCAAGACAGCCGTGACAAACCGGCGCGGCCAAATGGTGATCGATGGGAAGGCCGTTATTGCTGTCATGCGTTAGCCGGTTCGATCAACCGTCAGGCCTTGCGGGAATCGTTCTGAAATCATTTCTGGCAATCCGAGCTTTCACGCCCATCGAAGCAATGGCCCTTCTCTCGGCAGCTTCCTTCCTTGTGTCCCCATCGTCAGATCAGCTGGAATCCTGTTGCGATCTTTTCCAGTGTGCCCCGGCTTTGATCAAAGTCCTTTCGTGTCCCGTAGACCGTCAGGATGAAGAGCTTTTGCTTCGCCAGGGCAATGGCCGAGATCGCCGAGAAGGAATCTTCCCCGGTTCCGTATTGAAATTCAAAGACTGCGGCCTTGTCCGCGTTTCGGACACTGCTTCCGATGTGCTTGACGAAGCGGTACCCGGGGAATTCGGTCGAGCGTGACTTCACGGTGTCCTTCACCGCGGCGGGACCGGGATCCCGCAGGTCGGAAACGCGGATGGTCACCCCAGGGCTCGATGTTTCCTTTCCCCGGGCTGGATCCGAGACTCGGACGGCGCCCGGGGGAGAGATCTCGACTCCCCCTTCGATGTCGGTGACGACCCATTGCGACGGGCAGGAGAACAGAAATCCCAACTCCGCCTTTTCACGGGCCTGCCAGCCCTTGTCGAGTTGCTCTTCACTGCGTCCCAAAATCTTGTCGAAAAATCCCATGACCAACCTCCTTTCTTTATGCACGCCTCCACTGCCAATCTCAACGGCGGGCATGACAGGGGTAATTTACTTCTTCATACAAAGCCGCCAGCCAAACGTAACGTCCAGCTGGCGGCCCGACCATGCCTCGTTCCTTCAGAATCAGGACATGCTGATTCTGAACCCTAAATCCGCCTTCTAATTTTATCTCTACCTTAGATTCTTGACTCGAAAGCAGTTTTTCCCAATGATAAAAAAAGCCGCCAGCCGAACGTAAAGTCCAGCTGGCGGCCCGACCATGCTTTCAATCACCTCCGGAATAAAAAACTTCCGGACCCGGATTCTTCTTCAGTTTGTGGACCTTTTTACCATAGTTTAAAGTATTTGACAATAGTCATTTCAACTGCAAACCTTCATTTCGTCCGACTGCACTGGGCCGAACAGATATAGGTGAAGTCCACGTGAGATCTAGCCGCGAATCTGGTCGGAACGTAATCCATTTCGATGGTGTTAAGCCAGGTAAAATGCCAAACCACCGGCGGAACAACGTTTTTTACCGGAAATAAAAGAGGAGCCGTAGCACCGAAGTGCTACGGCTCCTTACCATTTGAACGCTTACCTTCGACGTTATCTTCCTATAACATACCGGTAAGGATCAATTTGCTCTCTCAGGATGGTCAGCTCGTGCTTCGTGGGCGGCTTGTTCTCGATGATCTTCTTCGCCTTCAGAAGCTCGAAGCCGCAATTGTCCTGGACGTCCTTCTCCGAGTAGCCGGGGTTGATCGCGATGATTCTCATGCGCTTGCTCTCGGGCTCGAAGTCCATGACGGCCATGTTGGTGAGGATCTTGTAGGGACCCGCCCCGAGGGGAAGGCCGCTCTTGGCCCTGGAGTCCCCGCCCTGGAGCCAGCCCGGGGTGGTGACGTAGCTGCACTTCTCAGCGAAGCGCTTGGGGTCCTGGGGCGTCATGACCATCATCCGCCAGCAGAAGGAGCCGAAGTCGTTGGCGCCGCCGCTGCCCGGGAAGCGGACCTTGGGCTTCTGGTGGTCCGCCCCGATGCGGGTCGAGTTCAGGTTGCCGTACATGTCGATCTGGGCGCCGCCGAGGAAGGTGTAGTCCAGCATGCCGCGGCAGGCCGTCTCCATGATCTCGCACATTCCGCTGGCCATGACGGCCTTATAGGTCGTCCGGGAGTCGCCGACGGAAATGGGCATTTCCGGAATCAGGGGGGCCGCGCCGCCCGCCTCAAACAGAATCACCAGGTTCGGTGAATGGGCCTTCTGGGCAAGCATCGCGGCGGCGCAGGGGGCGCCTGTACCAACACCGACGGAGGCTCCGTCCTCGAGCTCTCTTGCGGCGGTGCAAATCATCAATTCCATGGTATTATAATCAGCCATACGCTCTATCATCCTCCTTTCTAGTCTCTCGCCTTCGAGAACATGAATTCCTTCTCCCTGAGCCTCAGGAGCTTTTGCATCCCGCCGTTTTTCTCGATGTATTCGAAGTGATCCTTGCAGCTGTAGATGTTCTTTTCGAGGAACTTCTTGAACTCCTCGGGGTTTTCCTCCACCTTGAGCCACTCTTTGATGTGCTCTTCGTCGGAGAAGTACTCGCCGTACATGTTGCCGGGGTAGCTGCCGTAGGGCACTTCGCAGACGGCGTCGACGCACCAGTAGGGGATCGCTGTGAAGCTGGGATCCCTGCGGATCTCTTCGTTCTGGATGAGCCGCTCGCAGGTGATGATGAGGTGTTTGGCGGCACGGGCCACATCGAGGTCCGAAACGGTGATGCCGCGGATGCGGCAGTTGCCGTAGATGTCGGCCTCGTGGACATGAATGGCCGCCACATCGGGCCAGATGGCGGGCATGGCCGCGTACTTGGTCCCCGTGTAGGGGCACTCGATGACCTTCGAACCGCTGTAATGGAAGGTGTCGGTACCCATGATGTTGCGGGCCGGGTAGAAGGACACGCCGGCAGCGGCGGCCTTGAACCTCACCGAAAGCGAGTAGTTCGTCCACTCGGAGACGTTCACCTTTCCGCTTTCCATGTACTTTCTGGCGTTGGGGGAAAGACCGCGGGCCTCGAGGCCGACGATGTAGGCCACGTCGAGCTTGTCGAAAACCTCGCCCGCGCAGAGGATCTGGAAATCGTGGGTTGCCGTGTGACCGGCAAAACCCATCTTCTTGCGGCCCTGCCTCAGAATTTCATGGACAACCGCCGCGGGGATTCTGTTCGCGCCGAAACCGCCGGTAACGAGGTAATCGCCGTCATGTACGAACTTCTCGACTGCCTCCTTCACGGACATGACCTTGGGCTTCAGTGCGCGGCTCTTCTTCCTGAAAAACGCTCTTGCCTTGTCGGCATCCGGATCTGTAAAGATCGCGCCAATTCCCTGTGCTAATACTTCCACTGACCGTACCTCCTCTCTTTGTATTAGAACCCCCCTCGACTCCGCCGGTACGTCTTCTGCATTGTCATCGAATCGGAAGCATGAGTCCAAAAGGGCCTAGTGATGCGTGCTGAAAAACGGTGCTCACATACCACAGGTATGCTTTGAAATCAAGTAAAATCGGGGATTCCCCTGATACTGCCGTCCTGCGGCCATGCCCGGACGGCCCCCGGAAATCTCGATCGGGAAATCCACGAGTCAGCCGGCGGCGATGTTACTTTTTCCTTTTTTTTTCAAGGGCTTCCTTGAGCTTGTCGGCCAGGCTCGCCAGGCCCGGATTGCCTTCCCCGCCCGCGGCGCTTGTATGGACGAGGTGCTTTTCCTTTGTCCCCCGTCCGTCGTAGTAGTCGCCCAGCAGCCCCCGGCTGTGGGCATCCTCGTGGCAATAAACGCAGAGGTTCTCCCAGTTGCTGCCGTCGGGTGGGTTGTTGTGGTGGTTTCCGTCCTTGTGGTGGACCGTGAGCAGCTGCCGGTTCGAAGTGTCGAACTCCCGGGCGCAGCGCGCGCAGATCAGGCCGTGGATTGCGAGCGAACGCTCCCGGTACTCCTCAGCCGGGGGCCTCTGCATCCCTTCCTTCAACCCCCGGACGACGTCCTCGACCGATCTCTCCCCCGCGGGTTTCGGACCCGTCGTGGTTGTGCGAACGCGGCTTCCTTGCTTCCCGAATGACATCCTGGCCATCTATGGCTCCGTTCCGTTGGTTCTATTGGTTCGATTGGTTCATCACAATCCTGCTCGAGGACATGATTCATGAACGATCATTCAGGCTACTGACCGCCCTTCTTCAGTAACTCCTCGGTAACTTCCAGGGCGGAATCCCGATCAAATACAAGTCCTTCCAGCCTTGCATCCTCCACTTTACGCAAAATCTCGCCGATGAGCGGGCCGGGTTCGAGGCCGAACCGGTCGATCAGGTCCCCGCCCGTGAGAAGCGGCGGCGCCTGCAGCCGGGGCCGCAAATCTTCTTCGTAGAGCCGAAGCAGCCCCGTGACCGCGTCCCGGATGAGACGCACCCGTTCCGGGGTCATTTTCGGGCCAGCCGTCGCGCGGGTGTCGGCCGCGAAGAGCAGAAGCAATGCCCGGTAATCTTCACCGTATTTCCGGAAAAAGTGCAAGACCGATCTTCGGGTGCGGGACGTCTCGGCCGTCAGGTGGACAAGATGCATGTGATGGCCCACGAGCAGCTTCAGATAGTCCCGCTCGGCCTTTGCCAGCCTGAGTCTCTCCGCGACCGCCTCGGCAATTGCCTCGCCTGCTGCGGCATGACCGTGGAAATGGGTTTGCCCCTCCACGTCCCGGCTCACTTTGTCGGGCTTGCCGGCGTCATGCAGGAGGATGGCCAGTTTCAGAAGCGCCGCCCGGCTCCGGCCAGGGACGAAAGCATCCGCCAGGTAATCCCTGAAATCGGCGGCGGCATCGCCGAACTCCTCCCGGGGGTTTGCGAGAAGGACTTCCAGCTCCTTCAGGCAGAGCATCGTGTGGGACCAGACATCGAGGGCGTGGTAGCCGTCCTGTTCAATGCCCTTCATGGCGGCCATCTCGGGAAATACCCGCCCCAGAATACCGACACGGTCCATCGCTTCGACGAAGGGGTGACAGGGGCCGACCTCGAGGATGCGGAAGATCTCGTCGCGGACCCGCTCACCCGAGACGGAGTCGAGAAGCGCCCTGTCGCGTCTCACCTTTTCGAGCGTCTCGCCATGGATGGTGAAACCGAGCTCGGCGGCAAGGCGGAAGGCCCGCAGGAGCCTCAGGGGGTCCTGCCGGAAGGACTCGTCGGAGAGGGCCCTGATCTCTCTGTCACGGATGGCCGCTCGCCCGCCGAAGGGATCGACGAGCCGGGAGATATCTCCGCTCGCGAAGGCATCGAGCGGGAGCGCCATGGCCGTCAGCGTGAAATCCCGGCCGGCAAGATCGCTTTCAATGGAGGGTCCGCGGCACGCGGTAAAGTCGAAGAGAAGGGTTTGGTCAGCTTGTCGTACAACGACCCGCTCCATCATTTTGTCAGGCTCGTCCTGGCGCAGCACGATCCGGGTTGCGCCCGTCCTGACGGCAAAACGGGTGGCAATGCCCTCCGCCACGGGCGGGAAAACGATATCCACATCGGAGATTGGACGGCCCAGGAGACAATCCTTGACAGCGCCCCCTGCCACATGGAGGCCCGGCGACAACAGGAGAAGATCCTGCAGGTATGGTTTATAGCGCGAGAGCATACATCCAAATGATCCCCGGCGTTCCGCTATCTTATAGCGCATAACGGACCCGATGAAAAGCCGAAGGATGAATTGACGATGGCACCCGCTTATGCTACATGGACAGGCAAAAGGCGTAAGGCATAAGGCTAAGGGCACAAGGCCTTTGGCCTTTTTTGTTGTAGTTGTACTGTATGGCCTTTAGCCTGTAGCCTGTAGCTATTCGCCCTTCGCCTAAGGAGCTGTTATGATTCTCGGAATCGACGTCGGGGGCACCCACACGGATGCCGTCCTCCTCGAGAATTTCAAGGTCAAGAAAAAAACGAAAGTCCCGACCAACCAGCTTCACCTCGTCTCGTCGCTCATCGGCGTGATGGACGAGATCCTCCGCGGCGAGGACCCCGCCGCAATCGAGCGGGTCGTCTTCAGCACCACCCTCTCCACCAACGCCATCGTCCAGGGCAAGACGGACCGTGTCGGCATGATCGTGGCAAGCGGCCCGGGCCTTGCGGCCGAGGCCCTGCGCGTCAATGACGACACGCGGTTCGTCTCGGGGTACATGAGCAACCGCGGCATCGAGGTCTCCCCCGTGAAGAAGGGCGAGATTGCCGGGGCCGCCTCGGAGCTCAAGGCATCCGGGGTCCGCCACCTGGGCATCGTGGGAAAGTTCAGCACCCGCAACCCCGCGCATGAAAACGAGATCGGCGAGTTCACCCGGAGCGATTTCCAGCATGTCTCCCTCGGTCACCGGATGTCGGGAAACCTCAACTTTCGCAGGCGCATCGCCACGACGTACCTCAATGCCTCGATCTTCGACCTCTACAACCGCTTCGTGGGCGAGATCCTCGATTTCGCTGCGCGGACGGGCTTGAAATCCCCCATCTACATCCTCAAGGCCGACGGCGGGACCTTCGAGATCCGGCAATCGGCCGATCACCCCGTCCAGACGATCCTCTCGGGACCTGCGGCAAGCATCATGGGGATCATGAGCCTCGCCGACTGCTCCGGATCCGACGCCATCGCCATGGACATGGGCGGGACGACGACGGACATCGCCCTTCTGGCCGACGGTGTTCCCCTGCTGGAACCGCTGGGCGTGACCATCGAGGGACACAAGACGCTCATCCGCGGGCTCAAGACGAGATCCCTCGGTCTCGGGGGCGACAGCCGCGTTCGCGTGGACCAGGGGGAACTCTGTATCGGACCCCGCCGGGAAGGACCTGCGGCGGCCTTCGGAGGGCCCTGGCCCACCCCGACGGACGCGATGATCGTCCTGGGGCTCACAGATATCGGCGAGCGGGCCAAGGCGGAAGCGGCTGTCACGGAGATCGCCGGCAAGCTGAATCTGTCCGTGCCGGAGGCGGCACAGTTGATCTTCGAGAAGACCTGCCAGGGCGTCGCCTCAGCGGTCGGCTTCATGATCGAAGAGATCAACAACAAACCCGTCTACACGATCCACGAACTCCTGGAGGGGAAGAAACTCATCCCTTCGCGGCTCTTCATCGTCGGAGGTCCTGCAGCGGCCGTGGCGCCGAGGCTGGGAGAAATCCTGGGGTGTCAGGTGGTGATCCCGCGGGACGCCGAGGTGGCCAACGCCTTCGGCGCGGCCCTGGCAAGAACGACGGCGGAGATCACACTCACCGCCGAAACGGAGAGGGGAAGCCTCGTCATCGCCGAAGAAGGGCTCCAGATGAAGATACCCGCCCACTTTACCCGCAAGGACATCCTCAAAATCGGCATGGAAAAGCTCCGCGAGAGGGCTCGCAGGCTCGGTGCCCGCGATGCCGACATCGAGGTGGAAATCGTCGAGGACCAGGAGTTCAACATGGTCCGGGGATTTTACACCACCGGGAAGAACATCCGCCTCAAGGCCCAGGTCAAACCGGGCCTGATCGCGGGGTTCGAAAAAGGAGGGGAACGCCGATGAAACGGCTGAAGAGAACAGGGCTCATTTTCTTCCCTGCCTTCGACTGGGCCATCTCGCCCACCCACCCGGAGCGGGAGGAGCGCCTGCTCTACACGCAGGACCAGGTCTTCGAGGAGGGTCTGCTGGATTTCGAGAACATCGTGGAGTACAAACCGGGACTGGCCACGATCGAGGACATCAACCGGATCCACCTCTGTGTGCCCGACGCGAAGAGCGTCATCACCGAGAGCCACCTCATCTCGGCGGGCGGCGCCATCACGGCAGCCGAGAAGGTGCTCACGGGCGAGGTGGACAATGCCTTCGCGCTCGTCCGGCCCCCCGGGCATCACGCCATGCGCGTCGTCCACGGGGCCCGCGGCTTCTGCAACATCAACATCGAGGCCGTCATGATCGAGCACTTCCGGCGCAAGCACGGCCACAAGCGCGTCGCCATCATCGACACGGACTGCCACCACGGCGACGGCACGCAGGACATCTACTGGCACGACCCGGACACGCTCTACATCTCCATCCACCAGGACGGCCGGACGCTCTACCCGGGCTCGGGCTTTCCCGACGAGTTCGGCGGCCCCAACGCCCTGGGGACGACGATCAACATCCCCCTGCCGCCGGAGACCTCCGACGAGGGGTTTCTCCACGTGCTGGAGGAGCTGATCCTGCCCATCATCGGGGAATTCAAACCGGACCTCGTCATCAACTCCGCGGGGCAGGACAACCACTACACGGACCCCATCACGAACATGCGCTTCTCCGCCCAGGGCTATGCGAGGCTCAACGAGCTTCTCAACCCGCACATCGCCGTGCTCGAAGGCGGCTATTCCATCGAGGGGGCGCTGCCCTACGTCAACGTGGGGATCATCCTCGCCATGGCGGGCCTGGACTACAGCCACGTCCGCGAGCCCGACTTCAACCCCGAATCCATCCGCCAGTCCGGCGAGATCACCAGGCACATTCGGGAGACGACGAAAGACGTCCTCGATCTATGGAAGAAGCGCGAGAGCTTCAAGGCCGGGATCGTCAAGGACGCCAGGTACGCGCGGCGCAACCGCAACATCTACTACGACACGGACGGCATCCGGGAACAGCAGGAGGAGACGGTACGGATCTGCGACGACTGCGGCGGCTTCATCGCGATCGACTCCACGGCGAGCACCGGCAACCGGATCTTCGCCGTCGTCATCCCGAGCCGCAGCTGTGACTTATGCCGTCTCGAGGGCGAGCGCACCTTCGAGAGCCTCAACAAGGCAAAGCTGGGGGCGCACTACCTGTTCTTCCAGGACCGCGACAGGGATGTTTTCGTCGTCAAATGACGGGGAAGAATGGAATATTGGAGTGTTGGAATAATGGAAGGATGGGGAATCAAGGAATGTTCCCCTTCCATGACCCTCCATTCCAACATTCCATCATTCCATTGCTCCATTATTCGGGCTTGACACCGTGCCGCAGTTCAATTAATAACGGCGCAAAATAAACGACTGAAAAAATAAGGAACAATACTGAGGAGGAGGTAGGATTGTGAGCGACGACATCAACAAAAGAACACAGGAAACGGCATCGAAACTGTTCGGGAAAGGCATCAAGATGGACCCGCCCTTCCTGATGTGGCGCCAGTTCGACAAGGAGCTGGCCAATGAGCTCTCCCGGCACATCACCGGAAACCTCTACTCCCGCACCGTGCTGACCCTGCCGGAGCGGCAGTATGCGGCCATCGCCATGCTGGCGGCCCTGCGCGCCAAGGAGGAGTTCAAGCTCCACGTCAACGCAGCGCTGAATGTCGGCTGCGATCCCCGCAAGATCGCCGAGATCATCTTCCAGCTTTCGACTTACGCGGGCATGCCCGCCGTCAACGACGCCCTCGACGTCTACCGCGAGGTGCTGAAGGAAAGAGGGGAGTGGCCCATCAAATAAGGATCGAGGCACAAGGACCGACCCTGATCTCCCTCGCCCTTGAGGGCAGAGCCCTTCGACAGGCTCACGACCCTAAGCCGGCCGCAGGACTTGTCGAACAGGGTCGGGGTGAGGGTGACCAAAAAAAACCAACAATCGGCAAGGCAACAGATGTCTTTGCACGGATTCGCTGGTCGCGGGATTCACCACCGGCTTGACGGTTACGTTTCATGACGGCCGTGGGCCTCTTGCCTGTTGTCTATCCTCGCCGCCTGACGGACAAACTAACTGGACTGCATTCTCAATCTGTTTGAGCCACTTGCGCAGCAGCCGAGCGGCGCTTTTTCGCTCTTTCGCCTCCCGTTGCAGGTTTTTTTCAGATCGGCTATCCGGGCATCGCGCATAGCCATCCCTTTTTTCATCCGTTCTTGCATGTTCCCGATCTGACGTTCCAGTTGATCCCGCCCGGCCGTCATTTTCAGCAGGTCCGCTTGCAATGCGGAAATCGATTCTTTCGTTCGGACAAGCAGCGCCTCGAGATGTTCGTTTCGGGATGCAAGACTCTCCGCGCGATGCATGTCCTGCGTGATGTCCTGCCATATGATTTGCAGACCGATGACGTCGCCATATTCATTTTTGATCGGGATCTTTATTGTACGAATGGTCAACTCGTTCCCGGAAACCATGTATTTACCTTCTGTCCCTTTCTTTACTCCGGAAACGAGAATTTCATTCTCTTCGGTACTGTTCTTTTCCGCCTGTTCTTTTGGAAAGAAGTCGTGGTCTTTCTTGCCCTGTATTTCATCGGGTTTGATCTGAAGGCCCCGGGCATATGCGTCATTGCATAAGACATAGGCCAGGGAGACATCTTTCACAGATATTCGATGTGGAAGATTCTCAATCACCAAACGGTAGATCATTCCAGTATGACACAATTCGGCTATTTGGAGTCGGCTATGCATTATTGACATCGTTTACCCGCCACAAATATCTCAACGAACACTGATGGACGAACATCATCCCCTCCGCACCGCTGCATAACGCCGCTTTCAGCGGATCCTCGCCGGATTTCATGGTTGAAACGGCGTTCACGGGCCCTTGAGGGTAGCATCTCACTCATATGCTCGCCGAGACAGGCCGGGAAGGGACCAGTCCTTTCACGCAAGTTGGCATTACACTCAGGACTCCCGCTTCATGGGTCCTGTGGGAACCTCCCCTCTCATATAGAAATGCATGACCCGCTCCACATACTCTTGCGTCTCCTTGATGGGGGGAAGGCCCTTATATTCCATTACGCGGGAAGGGCCGCAATGATAGGCAGCGAGCGCGTGCGCCAGGTTTCCATCGAATTTACCGAGAAGATAGGCATGATGAGCCGTCCCGACGAGCACGTTCTGCTCAATATCTAAGGGATCATCGACATCATAATGACGGTATACCGGGGGGGGTGAGCTGCATGAGCCCTTTGGCCCCCTTTGGGCTGATCGCCATCCTGTTCCCTCCTGACTCGATGTAGATGATCGTGGCAATCAGTTTCGGATCCAATGCAAACTTCGCCGATGCATTCTTGATTGCCTGATAATACACAGGCTCTGCAGATTCTTTCAGGATGAAAACCTCTTCTGCCGGACACGCACGGACACTGTCGATGATAAAAACGGAATCGTCGTTATTGGCGTATAATGTAATTCCGATCAGTACTGTCCGGTTAAGGTTTGAATAAATCCGCTTGGTTGCTGATTTCAGGTTCCATAATTTGCTTTATTGCGTCTCGAACCAGTTGCTCGATGGGCTTTCTCTCGAAGAGATTGACCTCCAGGATCTGCAGCAGGGTATGCAGACTGCAGGACAGATGAAGCCGTTTTTTCAGGATGGCCACAAGCAGGTAGATGCACAGAGCCACCCAGATCTGGATCTTGACGGCATTGGCCGACGTTCCATAGAAGGACTTGATCCGCAGGTGCTGCTTGATCCACTTGAAGAACAACTCGATTTCCCAGCGCAACTTGAAGATGTCCGCCACGGTCTGTGCCGGGATCGTGAAGATGTTGGTCAGAAACACGAGACGCTTTTTCGTGTCGGGCTCCACGTAGGAGACCCGTCTCAAGGCCTCCGGATAGGCCTCTCGGGAACGGGGTGTCGTGAGCACGATGGTCTGGATCGGCACGAACGGGTTTTTTGACCGGCCGCGAGCTCAGGCGCCTGTAACGCAGATTGCTCTTGGCCCGGATGACGAAGTAGGCCGGTTGCCGATGGACGGCATAGAGCCTGCGGAAGTCCGTGTAGCCGCGATCTAGCGTCACGATGGATTCCTTCTGCAGGGGTACGGTGTCCAGGAGCTTGACATCGTGCACACTGCCCGGTGTCAAGCTGATGAAGGTCGGAATCGAGCCCCGCAGATCCAGCAGCGTGTGCAGTTTGATGGCCCCTTTGGTCTTGCGGAACGTCGCCCAGGGGAACAGCGGCAGGCATAGGTCGATCGTCGTGGAGTCCAAGGCGTAGACTGAGTGCTCCAACTCGATCTCCAGCTCTTCGCCCCGGTAGAGGGACCGAGCCACGACAATGAGATGATACCCGAAGTCCTGGTAGATCCGGTAATCGCGCTGTTCGTTGGCATCCGCCAGGGTTGACCGGGACACCGGACCCCGGAAGCCAACGTGGTAGAGCGTTTCGTGATGCGAGTTCAGGCATGTCTCGATGTCCCGCAGGCTCTCCCGGTACGTCAGCTGCGCAAAGGCCAGGCACAGCAGCTGGTCATAGCAGGGGAACCGTCGAATCCGGTAATTGCCGCCGTAGCGGCGCACACATTTGTCGAACTCATACCGCGGCAGATGCTGAAGCAGCTGCGCAAAGACCGTCCGTCCCGGATTCATTGGTGTCCTCCCCGATCAGTTCGGGGCAGACTACCGGCCAGAACGGTTGATGTAAATTCAAATCGGAAAAAACAAAAAAGGCAACTATTCTCCGCTATATTAATAGGTTATCCATCAATTGAAAAGTCTTACCCGGACACTACTGAATTCCGAGAAAGAAGCATAATCCGGCGACATTCATCCATATGGAACCGAATGTCCGCTGCGATGCACTTCTCCCGGCATATCGGACATTCAAGGATCGTCCTCTTCCCTTCCAGCCGACTGCCATGCGCAGCCGGGCAAAGAGTTGTCCTCTTGTGATATTCGATGCGATGACGGAGACGAACGCAGTCCGCGACAACAGGGTGGCAGAGGGGTGGAATGCCGCATCCGCGCGTTCGCCGAAGAAGCTGGAGACACCTCACTGCCGCCTCGGGCACCCTGCTTCGAAGGCCCTTCCATTCACGGGATCTCACCTCATCGGAGCATCGGTTTGCACCGGCGGTTCCTTCGCCCGGCGTGTTTCAACCTGCCGACAGTCAGGGCGCACACCCTGGAGGGTGAAAGGCGGGGCCGCCACCGCCCTGCCTTTTCGAATCAGAACGGCATCGGGACGCCCATGGGCTCACCGGCCATCAAGGGACACGATTTGTCCCCGAGTCTTCACCGTACAAGCCATTCCAGTCAGCCCGGACATTCACGGTCGTCGTTCCCGAACAGGACGGCGATGTATAGGTAATGATATATTGGCTGCTTAGCACATTGGCGATCTGCTGGAAGATCGCCGTCAAAGCGGCCGAATCGGCACTGTAATATTGTCCACCCGTCTCTGCGGCCAATCTCTGCATGTTCTCCCTACTGCCGTATTGACCTCCAAGCAACGTCGGGTCGAGATAAAATACGGTGAATACCGGAATCGCTTTCTGATTCGCATAGGCAATCACCTGGTCCAATGTCCTGGACGAGGTGGTATCGACTCCATCGGACAGGACGATGACGGCACGCTTGTTCGTGCTGCCGAGTGCGGCCCTGTCCACGGACTGCACGACGGCCTCAAAAAGCGCCGTACCGGAGCCCGAGAATGACGAGTCGATATAGGCGTTCAATGCGGCTTTTCCCGCCGCATCCCCGGCGATGAAGAGCGGGGACGCAAGAGGACTGAACTCGATCGTTGCGTAGAATTTGCAGATGGCCGCGTAATCTCCATCCGTGAGTTCATTGATGAACACGCTCGCGGCGGCCTTGATCTGGGGCATCGTGCTGACCGTACTGCCGCTGGAATCCAACGCGAGGACCAGCGATACCGGAGATGGATACTGAATGGCCGATGCGGCAATCGATTGGAGCTGCCCGTTCTGATACAGTTTGAAATTGTCCTTCGTCAACAAGTTCAGCAGCGCGCTGCTTCTCGGATCCGTCACTGTAACGTTCGCCTTGACGGAGGGACAGCTGGAAGTGTCGACGCTGTTGATCCATACGTTGAGCCCGTATCCATCCCCGCGGAGGCTCATCGTCACCGCACTCGAATCCGGGTCATTTGAGGGGATTGAAACGTTAGCAACAAACGAACCCTGATCCGTGGGAGAAAAACGAATCCCCAGGGAACAGGTCTGGTACGGCGACAGCGTTGCACTGGAACAGGTGTCACTGTAAATACTGAAGGGAATCGCAGGTGGAATGATCTGCCCGATCTTGAGGTTCGCACTGCCGGTGTTCTTTATTTCAAGAATCCTGTCCGCGCTGTTGTCCAGGACAATCCCGGCGAAGGCCACTTGCGATTGCGCAAGATAGATGTTCGGTGTAGGTATCGCCGCTGGTGGCGGCGCGCTGTCCCCGCCCCCGCCACAGGCCATGAGCATCCACAAGCAAGCTGCAAGCCAATACCACTTCGCATTCCGCCGAGTATTCACTGTCGTCCCCTCCTTTTGATGTCGTCGCTGTCCGCGATCGCCGGCCAACCGGTCATACGAAATTCGTACATATCGTTGCTACTCCAATAAATTCCATCAGCAGCAATCATGCCATATGATGGATTTGGCAGTCGGGCCTGGCGCAATATCGATACCGCGATGGAATCTATTGCGATTTTTTACGATACGACTTTTGTCCGATAACGATCGTTTCTCCTCTTTTTGCTACTCATCCTCCAAAAAGCGTAGCTGAGCTCTCCCCAGGATGACCTCGACTGTATGCTATCCGTTTGGTACCGGAATGAAGGCCCTACGACGAATGTACGACATGCACCCGAATGACTGGCGTGGGGACGGATCGCAACCGCAACCGGCACGGCGCGCTCGCGCCGCTTTTCGTTGAAATACGGCCATTTACGGCCCCGCGCTTCGACAGCACTTCAGCCGTTGGCTTATGGATGCAGGACGCTGCGAGTGCTTCATCGGAGAAGCGAATCCAGTGATCAACTTTTTGGCCGGTAAGGAGAACGCAGATTCGCGCAGGATCAATGTCATCGATTATCCGTTGCCGGATCTGCTCGAACAGGAACACTCGTGCGTTCGACTGGCATGCCGTATGCAGATTCCGTCATTGAGGTTGATCATTCCACAACATCGGTCCCGTACGTTCGGAGCATGTATCTGGCCATGAACCTGTTCGACAGTTCCATCATCGCCTTTCTGAATGAACCCTCTCATCACTTCCTGATCGTCGACAAGATCATGAAGCATATCGTTGACTGGCAATTCGTGAAAGGCGGCCTTGTGTTCGCCGTCATTTGGGGCCTCTGGTTCAGTTATTCGGGCGGGTCGAAACAAGAGCAAGTCAGGACGCAAATCGTATCGACGCTCGTCGCGTGCATTTGTTCTTTGCTGCTTGCTCAAGTTCTGGAAGCGGGGGTCTTTTCAAGAACGAGACCGATTTTCAGCTCCGATCTCCAATTCGTGCCCCCCTTGGGATGGAATCCCAGTCATTATTCCGGTGCGAACTGTTTCCCGAGCGATCACGCCACCATGTACTTTGCGTTGGCGACCGGGATATGGTTCATTCATCGCGTTGTCGGCTCGATCCTTTTTTTATATGTATTCCTGTTCATCTGTTTTCCGAGAATCTATCTCGGGCTTCACTACCCGACAGACATTCTGGCAGGTGCATTCCTGGGTATCGGCATGACTATGATGTTCAGTTCGAGCAGGATAAGATGCCATGTGGCAAAGCCGTTCCTTCGACGGATGGGAACAACGCCCAGCTTGTACTATGCGTGTTTCTTCCTGGTCACGTTTGAAATGGGGAACTTGTTCCTGAATGTGCGGGGCATCGCAAAAGGGGCATACCACATGTTTATCTTTTACTGGCATTGAGGGATGGCCGAGCGTTTCGCACGGCAGAACGCAAGGGATCGGGTGATTTGTAGTGTCCTGTGCAGCAGAAGTCAAACTTTCGACATCATGCGATTCACGGGAAAAGAGACGTTTGTCGTATGGCGTTCTCCGTAAAGACATACGATCCATGGTTGGGAATGACGGGCGTGCCCGATTCCGGACCCTGGAAGGACTTTTTCCCAGTCCAGAGTCGGGAGAGCCTGTGGAAATGGAGGCCCATCGAAAGCCGCGCACGATGAATGATTCGCACGGAAGGAATCGACTCGGGAGAGCATCCACATCCAAGAGGGAACACAATGAAAATGAAGAAGAATTTGTCTATCCTGATCGTGGTGCGGGTACCGGTCCTCTACGGTCTCACAAACGCAATGCTACGGCACAAACGAGGCTGATTCACCTATATCAAGGATGACCTCTCTATCCGGATGACGTCCCTGTTTTTGTGGATGGCCATCTTTGTCCTTCCCAAGGCGGTTGAAATCCTTCGGGGCAGTGAGCCGCAAGCCCATCAAACCCTGATACACGGCGAAGATACTGCTGACATGGACTGCACATATTCGTCTTGACAGCCACATTGCAGGCAAGCCATGACCGCCATGAAGGCAGAGCCGGTCGGCGCTGCCCTACGTCAACGTGGGGATCATCCTCGCCATGGCGGGCCTGGACTACAGCCACGTCCGCGAGCCCGACTTCAACCCCGAATCCATCCGCCAGTCCGGCGAGATCACCAGGCACATTCGGGAGACGACGAAAGACGTCCTCGATCTATGGAAGAAGCGCGAGAGCTTCAAGGCCGGGATCGTCAAGGACGCCAGGTACGCGCGGCGCAACCGCAACATCTACTACGACACGGACGGCATCCGGGAACAGCAGGAGGAGACGGTACGGATCTGCGACGACTGCGGCGGCTTCATCGCGATCGACTCCACGGCGAGCACCGGCAACCGGATCTTCGCCGTCGTCATCCCGAGCCGCAGCTGTGACTTATGCCGTCTCGAGGGCGAGCGCACCTTCGAGAGCCTCAACAAGGCAAAGCTGGGGGCGCACTACCTGTTCTTCCAGGACCGCGACAGGGATGTTTTCGTCGTCAAATGACGGGGAAGAATGGAATATTGGAGTGTTGGAATAATGGAAGGATGGGGAATCAAGGAATGTTCCCCTTCCATGACCCTCCATTCCAACATTCCATCATTCCATTGCTCCATTATTCGGGCTTGACACCGTGCCGCAGTTCAATTAATAACGGCGCAAAATAAACGACTGAAAAAATAAGGAACAATACTGAGGAGGAGGTAGGATTGTGAGCGACGACATCAACAAAAGAACACAGGAAACGGCATCGAAACTGTTCGGGAAAGGCATCAAGATGGACCCGCCCTTCCTGATGTGGCGCCAGTTCGACAAGGAGCTGGCCAATGAGCTCTCCCGGCACATCACCGGAAACCTCTACTCCCGCACCGTGCTGACCCTGCCGGAGCGGCAGTATGCGGCCATCGCCATGCTGGCGGCCCTGCGCGCCAAGGAGGAGTTCAAGCTCCACGTCAACGCAGCGCTGAATGTCGGCTGCGATCCCCGCAAGATCGCCGAGATCATCTTCCAGCTTTCGACTTACGCGGGCATGCCCGCCGTCAACGACGCCCTCGACGTCTACCGCGAGGTGCTGAAGGAAAGAGGGGAGTGGCCCATAAAATAACGCGAAGCGATCCCTGATCTTCCTCTCCCTTGAGGGGAGAGGATTGAGGTGAGGGTGAATAATCTCCTTCCTTATTGGAGAAGGTCCGAGGAACGAGGTCCGATTAGAAGAAATCCCTGACCGCACAGGTTGGGGATTTCTCTTTTTCAGTAAGCGACCTGGCGGGGTGTCTTTCCCCCATTCTTCATTGTAGATCGTGCACTCATCGACCTTTCCACCTGCTGCTCAATGACGTCAAAAAAACATGGTGTTGACGATGACTCATTGAAAGAGAGCAGGGCTGCGTACAAATCGTTTTTAACAGTGCCGTGCAGCTCGAAGTCGGTCTTGATGGAACGGGCTGTTATTTTCCGGCCATGGTCATGGCAGATCTCTGGTCGCCTGCGCTCGGCAACGGCCAGGATGTTCTTTGAGAGCATTGAAGTGATGGATTCGAAAGGGATTGCTATGCAGTCTTGAAGCGTCCGTTGGAGTCAAGACAGCCCTTCTTCATGTCCCGCCATAACTTGATTCCTATGCTTCTGTGCTCATTCAGTATTTGCTTGAGCATATTCCGTTCCGTGTTGGGGTTGATGGTTATGGCCCTCAGAACGACGATCTTTCTTGGGGCGTATTTCGTAGACTCTATCCGGGTGCGGGACACGAAAGACATATCATGATCACGGATGGTCTTGTGCAACTCGATGTTGAGATGGTTGATCCGCTTGTTGATGGTGGTGATGCGCATCGAGTTCTTTCCGGGATTCTTCATCAACTTGTTCATCAGGGATCTCAACTCATCAGGAATGAACCGGTAATTGATGATAAAGAGCTCGGGCTTGTTCATCAGTTCGAAAAGAGGATCCCGTTCGATGAGTCCCACGAAGGTGTTTTGCAGATCGCTGGCATGGTCAAAAAGATACTTGTAGCCGGCTCTGCCGAAGATCTTTATGGCTGCCCATGGTTTGAGACAAGAAAAAGGCCGTGAACCTTCTATGGTAAACCTGCCCTGGTCCACGGAACCTTTGCGGATGATGTAGTTTGATGTGTGGTAGAGGAATCTGGAATCATCCACATTCTTGAATACGCATATCCCCATGCTGTTCGGCACATAAAGGAGCTTATGGCCGTCCATGGTCACAGAGTCGGCCTTCTCGATTCCCCGCATCATCTCTCGCGCCCCATCCATGAGCAAAGCACCGCCACCCCATGCCGCGTCCACGTGGAAATGGGCGCCAAGCTGCTGCGCGATTGCAGCCAGGGAATCAAGGTCATCCACGTTGCCCGTCTCTGTTGTTCCGGCAATGCCAATGATGGCAACGAATTTTGTTGGTTTCCCGATCACCCTGTCTTCTTTTCTGATCTTTTCCACAGCGCGTTGAAGTTTACGGATATCGATTTTATTGATGCAGGGCTGGACAGGAATGAGGATGACCCCGTGATCGCCGAGACCGAGTATGGCACCTGCCTTGCCGATGGAGTAGTGCCCGCGCCTGGAAACGATGAAGAGTGCCTGTCTGTACCCGTAGTGATCAAGCGCCCTGGCGAGCCCTTCCGCCCGGATCCCGCTGAAGCCCCTGTTGTCGGGCGGAAACGCCTTGGCCATGGCAAGAGTAAGGGCTGTCAGATTGGCGATTGTCCCGTCTGATGTAATATTGCCCAGCGCAATTTTCGGGTTCTGTATATGTTTTTTATAAAAAGCAGGCGTGTTGTCATAGATGAGCCGGTGAATCCAGCACAAAAACTCCCTCTCTACGAAGGATGATGCCTTGGCACTCTCTATCTTCACCTGGTTCTGGTTGAGGCTTACGGCAATCATTTCAAGCAGAATCATGAAATAGGGAACAGCGCTTGTCATGTGGCCGATATAATAAGGGTTGGCCACTTTTACCGAATGCTTGACGATATGATACTTGATCTCGTCCAGGACATCTTTGATGAGATGGGGTTGGCTGGGCATCTCGACGTTGTTGAACATTGCTGCCAGATCTTCCATGGATATGGAAGAATGGATACTGCCCTTCTCTTTAAAGAAATCGTGAATAATATCGAGCAGATGAATGCCGAACTCCACAAACCTGTCCGATGAGTCGGGCATGATGAAGAGCTTCTTCATATATTCCGGAGTGCTTTCAAGCATCTTTTCAAGCGGCTTCCCGCCGAGTTTCAGTGACTCCATGGCAGATGTCTCTTCCTTCCCGCAGCGGTAAACATGAGACGCACTATAATACGGTTATTGGTAAAAAAGGGAAGGGTTTAAAAGGTTGGCGACCGGATTGATTTCAATGCATCGGGCAGGATGGCAGAAAAGATCCGCTCAAACGGCGTCGCGTTTTCAATTTTCTCTTCTGACGATGACCCATTCTAATCAACTTTCATGCCCGTAAAAGCGGGCACAACGAAGGATGAAAGTAATTCCGCTGCTGCTAAAAGGGTGTCATCGCGAGCCGAGCCTGGCGAGGCGTGGCGATCCACGGTTGAGATCTTTGCGTTGATTCTATAACGAAAATTGCTTCGCTTCGCTCGCAATGACTATTTTTTTACAGCCACTTTCAGATCAACGACTGGATGAGCGGTTTGGATTTTCACGAAGAAGTTGCTGCCAGACCCGAGAATGTTCGGGCTCGGGAGAATCTCCCCCTGGGGAAAAAATTACCAACCATCTGGGGCTGGCGAGTTTAAGGAGTGCACGGACGGAAATTTACGCACCGTTGAGTCACGGCTTGTCAGGATAGCCGCCCCTCTTTCCTTTAACCATCCGTTTTCTCCTTTTGCCAGTCCTTGTAGAGCGGCCGATAAAGCTCTTCGCGAACCTCGTCCGTATACTGTTGGATCACATCCATTGGGACGTCGAGATGCAGCAGCGCCTGGCGGGCCACTTCCAGGCTTGCCTCGAATTCCGGCTGCACGACAAGGGAGACACCCTGACTGTGCAGTCCCCTCATTTCTTCGATCCCTTCCGCCCTGGCGATGATCTGGATTGCGGGGTTCAGTTTTTTCGCATGCGTTACGATGACCTGGGCAATCAGGGCAACCGGCGTCGTGATGAGAAGCAGCTTCGCTTTGCCTAATTCCGCAGCCTCCAGGATGATCTCCTTTTCCGCGTCACCGAAGAGGACGGGAAAGCCGAGTGCCTTCAACTCGTCCACCCGCCTGGAATTCCATTCCACGATGATGAACGGGGTGTCCATACGCTTCAGGATGCCGGCAACGTAGCGGCCGACTCTCCCGCCGCCGGCAATCACCAGGTGATCCTTCAAATCCCGCTTGGGGAAGTGAACGGGTTCCGTGCAGACCGATTGGAGCCAGCGGCCGCAAAGGCCATAGATCGGGGCCGTGAGACCCGACAGCAACGGCGTCAGCACCATCGTCACAACGGTCATGGTCAGGACCAGGGAGTAGAATTCCGGGGAAATGGATTGCGTGGCAACGCCCACCCGGCCCAGGACGAACGAGAATTCCCCGACCTGGGAAAGTCCCAGTCCCATCGCCAGGGGGATGATGTTCCGGTAGCGGAAGGCCCGGCTCAAAAAGGCAAAAATCAGCCCTTTCCCCGCCATGACGATGAAAACCAGAGACAGGACCATTCCCGGGTGATCCAGCAGAACCTGGGGATCCAGCAGCATGCCGATGGAGGTAAAAAACAGGAGGCTGAAGACATCCCGCAGGGGGATGATGTCGCTCAGAGCCTGATACCCGTAATCCGATTCGCTCAGGAGCATGCCGGCCACAAAGGCGCCGAAGGCAAAGGAGAGGCCGAACAGATAGGTGCCGTAGCCGATGCCCAGCCCGATCGCCGTGGTGGCCACAAGGAATAGCTCTCTCGAGTTCCAGTCGGCGATCGTCTTCATCACGCGGGGCATGATCCGTGTACCCACGACGATCACCAACGCGAGAAAGACAGCGGCCTTCAAGGCGGAAACGGCCAGTACCTGCAAGCCGGCACCGGGCTCGCTCAACTGGGGGAGGATGATGAGCATCGGCACGACGGCCAGATCCTGGATGATGAGCATGCCGATCATGACGCGGCTGGACAACGTGCCGAGCATGCCCAGATTCTCCAGGGTCTTCAGGATCACCATCGTGCTGGAAAGCGAGATGAGGGCCCCGAACCACACAGACGGCACCCACTCCCAGCCCATCCACCGCCCGACGCCATACCCGAATGCCGTCGTCAGGGCGATCTGGATGGGGGTGCCGATGATGGCGATGTTGCGGACGGGCTTCAAGTCCCGGAGAGAAAATTCGAGCCCCAGCGCAAACAGCAGAAGGGCAACGCCGATCTCCGCCATTTTTTCGATGTTGTAGACATCGGAGACGGTCACGCCGCCCGTGTAAGGCCCCACCACCACACCGGCAAAAATATACCCGATGATCAGGGGCTGCCTGAGTATCTGGGCGATCAGCCCTCCCAGCAGGGCGGCAATGACGACAATGACGATGTCTCCGGCAATACCCATGGATCGACAAATCCTCTTCCGAAGGGCCGTTGTTTCTATTGGATGCGTGGGAATGTTAACACATTTTTGCGCTTACGGGGGACTTCCCGAACGATGATCAGACAGGCAGGAAAACCATACAGAAGAGAGAAAAGAGGGGCGCTCGGATCGACCGCCCCTGTTATTTTCCTGTGTGATTCCATTTCGGTTTTACGGTATCCACGATACTGTCTTCCAAGGCTGCCGCAAGGTTCATATGGAAGACTCCAAAATGCATCAGACCATTGTCAGCCAATGCGAATATCTCGACGTCTTTCCCTTTGGCGATCAGTTCCTTAATCAGTCGATTTCCCTTGATATTGGTGTATTGGGTCGGCCCGGGATTCTGATATCCATACATTCTTTTCTTCAATGGCTGGGTCGTCTTCCCCACATACAGCACTTCATCATCGGAGATAAATGCGTAGAGAATGTTCTTCTCGTCAGATAGATCAACGAGTTCCAATCGAATCCCACCGGACACGGAGTCCCACTTACCCACTCTCCGGAATCCGATGTCCGTTAATCTCTTCATGCGTCGATGACCATTGTTATCGATTGTTCTATTGCACGCCGGCCCTTTTCCCTATAACCTTCCGGCTTCCAGAAAACTGAAGTATCCGGTGCGATTGAAGATGATGTGGTCCAGGAGCTCGATGCCGACGATTTCGCCTGCGGCCTTGAGCTGCGATGTGATCTCGATGTCGTTTGGCGACGGTTCAAGGCCGCCGCTGGGATGGTTGTGGGCGACGATGACGCCCGAAGCCCGGTCGGAAAGCGCATCCGCGAAGACTTCGCGGGGATGAACGGGGCTTCGGTCTATCAGGCCAATCGAAATGACCCGGATGTTCAAAATTTCATTTGCCCCGTTGATAGAGGCACAGAGAAAATGTTCCTGTTTGCGGTCGGCGTAGTGCCGCACATGGGGCAGCAGGTCGGCCGGAGTCTGGATCCTGGATCCCTCCGGCTTGATTCGGCGACGGGCATACTCGATGGCCGCCAGAATCAACGTGGCCTTCGCATCGCCTACGCCTTCGAATTGCCTGAGGTCTTCGGCAGTTACGTTCAGGCCCTTTTCGTCGATGAGCCGCGCCAGTTTACCGGCAAGGGTCATGACGTCCATCCCCGGCGTTCCCTTTCCCAGCAGAACGGCCAGCAGTTCCCGATCGCTCAGTGCGGCCGCCCCTTTGCGAAGCAGTTTTTCCCGCGGGCGATCGGCTTCCGGTATCTGGTCAATCGTCTTGCTCATAGCCTCATACCGCCGATGACAGATGGTGCTGGATCACCGTAACGGCCATGATGTCGAAGATGCCTCCGGTGTCCATGTATTTGGGATCCGATAACTCCTCGTAGCGCCCGCGTTCATCGTAGGCCGTCTGGATCTCGCCGTTGACCTGCCCCCGATAGGCGCCTTCCAGGTAAACCAGGTCCTCCCGGTGCGTCTGAACGGTGCTGCGAATTGCCTGGTCGGCTGCCTTTTCATCGGTAACCTGCTTGATATACAGGGCTTCCTCGTCGCTGATCTCGAACTTCTTGCGGATCTCCGCGATCATATCCTGAACGGAGACTTTCGACAGCGGCAGGCCCGCGCCTTTTTTGCCGCCCGGCTTGAGTTTAATCTTTCCTCCCCCGCGGACTTCGCCCTGGTATTCCACGGCTGCCTTGACGACCTCCGTCCTGCGTATCTGCTTCATCAAATCCGATACGCTTCCCGCCTTGATGAGTTGCGGTCCCACATACTCTGCGAACGTGGCGAACTCCCGAATCTCCGGCGCGTAGGTGAAAAAGCAGGTCTGAAAGTGGAAGCATTTCACGAAGCGGGCAAGCAGGTAAACCAATTGTTTTCGATCCTCGGGCGCGGCGAGTCTGCCGTAGAACCGGATGCGCAGTGCGTTGACGCGGTATTGCACCATGGCATCCGTTCCCGTGGCGAGCAGATTCACGACGTCGGCGGCATCTTTTTGCGTGAACACCCCCGCAGCCAGGATTTGCGCATGCAGCTTCGGGCAGAGTTCCCGGTCCGGCTCTTCCGGCTCGAAAGGCGTGCCCTTGCGATATTTCGCGAACGCCTTGAGGATCGCCTTGGCGTTATTCGTGAAATCCACGACCACGACATCCCTCTTGCCTTCATGGCAGCGATTCAGACGAGAAAGCGTCTGCACGGCATTGCGGTCCATGACGGGCTTGTCGAGAAACATACCGGCAAGCAGCGGCTGGTCGAAACCCGTCTGGAACTTGTTGGCCACGATCATCAGGCGGCAGTCCTCGGCCTCGAAGCGATCCTCGATCAGCTCCCCATCCTTCAACTCGTTGACGGCGTGCTCGCTGATCGGGGCGTTGGTCCCGGGGTGAGTAAAATCCGAAAAGGCATAGAGCACCCGGTAACGGGCATTGCGTTCTTTCAGCTTTTCTTTGATGATCTGGAAATACCTCAGCCCCGCCACGCGCGAGGATGCCACGATCAGTGCCTTGGCGCGACCGCCGATGAGCGGCATCACGTCCTTTTCGAAGATGCGCAGCATCACCTCTGCCTTGTACTGAATGAGCCCTTCGTCCTGGAAGGCGACATTTTTCAGCGCCTTGGCGACCACGCCCTTGGGGTAGAGCTTCTCCTCGTCCGGCTTCGGCACAATCGGGCAATGCAGGTTGTAGAGCGTTTTGTAGGAAATGATGCTCGAGGCCACGTCTACAATGTACCCTTCCTCAATGGCCTCGGCCTCGCTGTAGATGTCAAAGGGCTTTCCGAACAGGGTGACGGTGGCGGGCGCGGGCGTGGCCGTGAACGCCACGAACAGCTGATTGCGGTCGTGTTCCCGGATGATTTTGGCGAGTTGCTCCTCCGGATCCGGCTCGGGGGCATCGGCATCGGGATCATCCTTCTTGCGGAACGGCAGGCGGATGGCCGCGGCCATCTGCCCTTCCTGGGAGCGGTGAGCCTCGTCGATCAGAAAGGCCACGCGCAGCTTTTTGAGCGCGGCGCTCTTTTCGATCTCGTCCAGCACCCAGGCAAATTTCTGCTGGGTGGTGACAACAATCGACTTTCGCTCTTTGAGGAAGCGAAGCAAGTCGTCCGATTTTTCCGCCAGGCCGACGACGTCCTTGAGGTGCGTGAAGTTCTCGATATCGTCCTTGATATTGGTATCCAGCGCCTTCCGGTCCGTAAGGATGAATACCATATCCGTCAGCTTCTCGTTTGTCCCTTGCTTGAACAGGCTGTGCAGGCGATCGGCCAGCCAGCAGATGGTCAGCGTCTTGCCGCTGCCTGCGGAATGGTGAATGAGATACTTGCGGCCGATGTCGGCATTTGCCTCGAAATGGGCCGAGATGTCATCGGCCACCTTCCGAACCGTCCGGCTCTGATGGTAGCGGGGATAGATCGTGAAGGCCGGGCGCTCCGGCTTGTCTTCCTCCGCCTCGCGCTTGGGCACTCGGACAAGGAAAAATGATAGCGCTCCGAGCAAATGCTCCTTCGACAAGACCTCGCGGTAGAGGAACTCCACTGGGTATTCGCCTGCCGTCTGCGGCATATTTGCAAGGCCCGTGTTGTGCCAGCGGAAATTCTGCTCCCGGCGCGGGTCGGTAGCGGCCATTACGTCGCTTGTATCGGCGGCAAGGTAGAGAAAGGGATGCTGAAATATCTTTCGTGTATGGTCGCGGGCAGCGAACTGCGCTACTGCATCGTGCACCGTCTGGTTTTTCTCGTGCTTCATTTCCAGGGCCACGATGGGCAGGCCGTTCAGGAAGAAGATGAAATCGATTTCCTGGCTCGTCTCGCCGAAATAGAAGTGCGGGCGGAAGGTGATGCGATTTTCGCCGTAGCTGGCGACGGAGGCGCTCTCCATGGAGCGAGGTCGGGGATAGAAAAGCCTGAAATTAAGCCCGCGCACCATTAATCCATTGCGCAGGATCAGCCACAGCGGCGTGCGTTCCAGTTCTTTCCGCAAGGCGCGGAAGACCTCGTCCCGGGCGTCCGTACCGTAATCGTCGGCAAGTTTCTTGAGGGTGTCGGCCTGCGTGGCTGTGAGAAAGGTCCAGAGATTGTCTTCCGCAATGGAGTGCTCGGCATCCGTGATGTCTGCCTGTTCGAGCACACCATACTGGTGCTCGCGGGCGAGGAAATCCGCGATGTGTTCCTGGAAGGAGAGCTCTGGGGCCTTCTTTTTATTAGCCATACCTTCTGACCCGTTTCAAATCTGCCTCAGTGATTCGCTGCTGTCCTGTAACGCATTCGTGGATCAGCGACTTGCGGTAGGTGGTTAGGGTGGCGATTTGGAATTCGATGCCCGAGACGATTTTCTTCACTTCACCGAGTTTGTTGTCGAGATGAACGCAGATAGTTTCTTGTTCTGCGAACGGCGGGAGTGCGACGTAGGTATTTTTGATTTTCGTTCCGGTAATCACAGGCTGGGCCGTGTTGTTAGCCTGCGCGTTAAAATTGAGTGCGTTAAACAGATAGCAGAAGAAGCGAGCATGATGGCGCGACTTGACGATGAGCGCATTATCACTGACCCACGCTCTGCCTTCGACGTAGTGCGCGTTGCCGCAGTATGCGCCGACACGACCGATGACGACGGTTTCACCGTCCACGTTCGATAGATCGGTATGGCCCATCATGCCATTGCCGCCGAGAACCGGATGAGCGCCGTCATCCTGAAGTTTGTCTGAGGCGAAATCGCCGTTTTGGATGGAAATCTCGTAGCGCAGCTTCGAGCGTTTCCAATGCTTCGGCGTATGCCCATAGCTTGGAATATCGTGAACGACTGTTGCGACGTTCCTGTTGATTCCCTGCGTCACCGCTTCATAAACCAACGTCGTGCGCAGAGCGTCGAGGGTTTTGAGCTGGCGGCGCTTGGCGGCCACCGCCTTATCAATCATGGCACAGCTCGCATTGAGATATGCTGCGATCATTTCTTGCTCACGATAACTGGAAGGCAATGCCAATATAACGCTTCCAAGTTCCTCGGCATTCAAATGCGGTTGAGCTGCACGAAGCGTCAACAGATGGATTTGATCCTCCAGAACGTATTTGCTCAAGAGGCTATAAGCAACAAATCGCGACGAAGCGCGTGTGACTGTGGCTACCATATCGTACCCAGCTACCGCGCCCTCCAAATATTGCGGAACGATTGCTGAATCTCCTGTGTATGCGCCGCTGCGTACGACGATAATCTCTTCTGCCTTGAGGTATGGGTTTCTGCCTGGCGGCAATTCTTGAGGGTCCACACGCAGAAGGTTCTCCGTTCTGATAATCCCTGCATCCACGTCCGTCGCGCGGATCATCGGAACGCCGGATGCAAGTTCCGCCGGTGGTTGACCAAGACCATAGCGGATACTCGCGACGGATTTCAGCCTGCCTGTTCGCCAGTCGGAAGGCAAAGCATCCATCCAGGGCGTAAGTCCTTTTGCTTCGCCTATGGATCTCATCGACTCGCGAGCCTTTCCAACATCTTCTCCGCCTCTTTCTCCAATCGCCAGAACTCCTCCAGCAGGTCCTTCGCGGGGGTGGGCGGCTGGTAGCGGTAGAAGTATTTGTTGGGCAGAATTTCGTAGCCGAGTTGCGGGCTGTCCTTCCAGCGGATGATTGGCTTGGCGATTTCCCGTTTCAGGAACAGCGCAATGTCCTCGCCGTGCGGAATGTATTCATCGTCCTGCACGTAGTGCCGGTGCGTCCATTCGACGGAGAGGATTTCCGGCCGGTCGCCCAGGGTCGACTTGAGATTTTTCGCGGCGCTTTCCTCCGGCTTGAGTGTAAACTCCACGGTCTTCTCCTGACCATCGGCCCTGAACCGCACGCGAAAGCTCAGATCGCTTTCATGAAATATCTGTTCCTTGGCAAGGTTCGCGGCGGTGAAAGCCTTCTCGTAGGGTTCGGTGACGACGGCAGGCTTATCGTGCTCGTCGGTTTGCCAGAAAACCACCTTGACCTTATGGAACGCGAAGTCTTTCTCACGGAAGAGTTTCACATGCTCATCTTCAAAACCGGATTTCCAGCCATTGCGATAGCGCTCCTCGATCCACTGCCGGTGCGTGTCCGTGATCCGGTTTCTCTTGTTGCCGAAGGATTTCGGCTCCTTTTCGAACTGTTTCCTGGCGTCGATGAGCATCACGCGGCCTCGGCGGGCGGCGGGCTTTTCGTTTCGCAGCAGCCAGATGTAGGTGAATATACCCGTGTTGTAGAATAGCTGGTCGGGCAGCATCACGATGGCGTCGAGCCAGTCGTTCTCCAGGATCCAGCGGCGGATTTCGCTCTCGCCCGAGCCGCAATCGCCGTTGGACAGCGGAGAGCCGTTAAAAATGATGGCAATGCGGCTTCCACCTTTTTCCGGAGGCTGCATTTTGGCCAGCATGGTTTGCAGGAACAGAAGCGCCCCGTCATTGGTGCGGGGCATACCGGCCTGGTAGCGGGTCTTCTTCAGCTTTCGAGCCTCGGCTTCATAGCCGTCCTTCCCGCCCCAGGTGACGCCGAAGGGCGGGTTGCTAAGCATGTAATCGAAGCGGTATTTCATTTCGGGAAGCTGATCTCCCGGCTCTTTGCTGTTCGGGTCGTGGGGGATGAGCGAATTGCCCAGGTGAACTCGAGCCTGCCGGTCGTCCTTGATGAGCAGATCGGCCTGGCAGATGGCGTAGTTTGTCGGGGACAGCTCCTGACCGTGGACGGTGACATACTTCTCGACGATCTCCTTCTGTGCGGGTGTGGCAGCGCGGTCGAGCAGATGCTCCTTGGCCACGGACAGCATGCCGCCCGTGCCGCATGCGGGGTCGTAGATGGAGATATGCCGGTCGGGGATGGGGATCTCCAGCAGTTCGACCATCAGGCGGATGACCTCGCGCGGGGTAAAGTGTTCTCCGGCCTCCTCGCCGCTCTGCTCCGAGAATCGTCGAAGAAGCTCCTCGTAGATGTAGCCCATCTCCAGGCCGGAGAGCCTGTCGGGGCCTAGCTCCAGTTCCTTGTATTGATTCAGGATAGGGGCAAGCCGGTTGTTCTTTGCCATCTGCCCGATGGTGGCCCGGTAGTTGAAGTGCTCGATGATATCGTCAACGTTCTTCGAGAAGCCATTGATATAGGCTCGGAAGTTCTTCTCCAGCAACGTATGGTCTTCCTCGTAGACCTTGCGGAGCGTCCAGTCGGTCTTGTTCGAAAAGGGTGACTGCCGGGGATTCAACTCGAGCTCTTTGACCAGCTTGGCGAGCTCCTTCTCCGCAAGCTTTGGCCGTTTCGCTAGCACCTCGGCGCGCTTTTCTTCTCGCCAGGCCAGCAGCACGCACTCCAGCCTCCGGATGACGATGATGGGCAGGATCACGCCCTGGTATTCGTAGGCCTTGAACTTGCCGCGCAGGCGTTCGGCTGATTTCCAGATATCGCCGGCGAGGTTGTCGAGCATCGGTTTGTCGAGTGTGAGGGACATGAGAATGAGGTTACCTCTCGACGAGACGGTGTTTGCTATCGTTGACCGTGATCGCGATTTCAGAACAATGCCGGCTGATTCTCGTACGGAACCGGAAAAACACCGACGATGACCCATGGGTTAGTCGCCCAGCCATGGTACTGCTGCGTCGTGCCGAGAAAGAAATGCAAATCCTTCTTCATAAACTCGCCGACATACTTCTCTTTGACCTTTGTCAGCGCCGTTGCCTCATCACCAGCGTATTGTTTCAAACAGTTCCAGAAAAGCTGCCCGGTCTCCCAATCCAAAATTTGCATCTCGCTTTCTTTTCCATCGTCATCCTCGAAACGATAGGAAAAGCTATAAGGCAGCTTTGCAATCAATTTGAAAGCCTGCTGCCATGCGTCTTCTTCAAAAAGAACTCCCTGACGGGAGCGGTTGCGCATGATTTCCACTTTTGCCGTGTCCCACTCTCTATCCTCTTCCTCCCAAATGAAATCGAGAATCCGCTTCGGTTTGAATACGGCAAGCGAAAGAGTATTCGCTTTGGCATCGTCGATCAGGGGCTGAAGCTGCGTATAAACCCTGGACATATGAAGCAACAGTCGTCGGCGCTCCCGCCAGTTGTCGCTTGTACCCATATGGCCAGCGGCTGACAATTGCTTCACATCAATCGGCCGATACGACTCCGGGCGCGGATCGCCGGTGTTCTTGATCAAATCGCATTCCAGCCAGTCATACTTGCTGTATTGCTCCGTCTCGTCCAGGCGTCGGAACGGCACGGGGTGAAGCCTTACCCAGGTGCCATCTTCTCGCACACCGGCAGTGCAAACAGTCTCTCCATACTTCTTCGAAAGCGTCGGATATGTCTTGACCGTAACGAGAATGCGTTCCCTGGGCATCTTGTCTCACAGATGTTTTGGAGTGCAGGACGTTCCAAATCGTTCTTCCAGCGCTTTTGCTACACTTGTCCTGTGGCACTGCTCGGGTAGCCGCTCATAACAGGTAAGCGCCACCCGCTCGCCCTTTTCGATCCAGCCCATGATTTTTACCAGATATTTCATCTGCTTTGGCAGGCTCTCGCGGGCATAGGTATCAAACAGCGCGTCGTAGTCCGCCTGGGTTCTCAGTTCCCGCCTGGCCTCGGATGCGATGCCCAGTTCCGGAATGTGCTCATATCGGATACCGACACCCGCGGCTCCATTCATTAACGTGCTCTTGGAAAACCCATATTTTCGGCTTAATGGATTTCGCCTCACGTCGCACAGGACCGTCACACCATCCCCGATCAGAAGGTTGAGATAACCTTCCAGGGAGCGACTTTCGTAACCGATGGTGCAAAGCCCGGGACTTTTTTTCTGCAGTCGTGCAGCTTCTATCGCATCGATGGATTCCTTATCCCCGGCGAGCAGCCGCTCCGCAATCTCGCTGCGAATCGCATAGTAAGGATGCCGCCTGTAGGTCTCTGCCACTAGAGCATCCCCGCGCAGCCCATCGTAACGCCTCGAGAACCGACACGCCATCGCACGCACGGATTCCTGGACGGTTACAGTCTTTCCGGCGGGGGTCAACGTCCAGGCCCGACTTTCGTCAGCCAGGAAACCTTTTTCTATCAATCGCCGCTTGTCAGCGTAGGAGGTGAAAGAAAAGCCGCCGAATCTGTAAGGCACGAATTCATATGGAGGGGGCTCCGCTCCCTCAAGGCAGTAAAGAAGAAGCAGTTTTTGAAAATCCAGGCCACCGATATCGCCCCCGAGAGCATCTACCAGGGCAAGGATGAGTTTTTGACGTTCGAAGAGCATAATCACGAATATCCTGTCGCTCTGTCCTCGGTCATCTCGCCGCTTATTATTCGCTACTTCGGCAGCAAGACAACAGGATGGTCACTCTTGTTCCCTCTTTTTTCTCGTCCATGACACGGCCTTCCGGACATCCTTCTCTGAGATCCCAAAGGCCGCCGTTTTCTCCCGAATCTCATTGAGCGACCCGTCGGCAGGCATCATCAGAACGGGGGTCAAAACGATTCTGCGCTTCTCCACGACGGCATCGAAATACTCGATACCAGGGAATTCCTTTACGATATCCTTCGGCAGGGTCAGCTGGTTCTTGGTTGTCTTTTTGGTCAGCATGGATTCTTACCTCACGGAAGTATGATTGCCTTACTTCCTTACTATTGTCAAGTTGAGATAAGAAAGATAAAGCGTCGTCAAGAAGGAGGGACCGCCTTTCATGTCCGATATTGCATGATTCCGGCGACGATACGCTTTCATGCCGGACCCTATCCGGCATCCATCCCTGCCCGGAATTCCGCATCCGCGTGAAAGACTCGTCTGCATGCTCTCATTTGCGTCCCTGCTTTCTGTATTGTTCGATGGGGATGACCCGATCGGCCGCCTCGTCGTAGACGAAAATGCTGCCGTTGTATGCATCAATCAGCAGCGTCATGACCCGGACGGTGTGGGTCTCGCGCCTTTCGCCGACGTAGATTTCGAAAAAAGAGCCCGGCTTGCCCGGCTCGGCCTTCGGGTCGGGGTACCCGGTGATCATCGAGAACGGAGTGGTCTTCGTATCCTTCATCTGCTTCACCATGCCCTGCACCTCCGGCAGGCCCCACACGATCTCGTCAGCTTCGTCATCGCTCAACTGCCGAGGGAGATCCTTCTTTGGCGGGGCATCAGCCCGGGCGGGTTTGCAGTCCCCGACAATCTGGACTTCCCTGGGACAGACGAAGGCGCCGTTGTAGAGATCGATCCCCGCCCTCGCGCGGATCTGCTTTCCCTCGAGGCGTTGAAGATCGAAAGGAATGTTCGTGCAGGGGTTTATCTTAAGGGGCTTTTCACGATTGAAGCGCTCGGGGGTCTGGATGAGCATCTGACCGTCCTTTACGCAGCCTGTGACGGTCTCTACAGGAACGGGCGGAGTGGCCCCTGCGGGGCAGGCCACGGCCAGCGAAACGATGAGCATCGCCACGACCCCGACCAACGAATGGATTTTCATCGCCTCTCCTTCATCGCTTGTTTTTGTTTGTCCAATGTCGACAGGTCGGTAAAAAAAGGACGAGAAAAATGGCTGCGAAAGAGGAGGAGATCAGGAAGACCCGGCGCCACAGTTCCATGAATGGGATGTCACCTCGATAGGGTCACTGACGGCCGCAGACCGCCTTGTAGTCGATTACCGTCGCCTTCACGCGGCCCACGACGCGCCCGAGCGGCACGATGGAAATCCAGCCGGGGCCTTCGACGAGCTTGATGTGCGTGGCGTCGATGCCCACCTGGTCGAAGGTGGGGTCCACGGATACCCATCCGCCCACGTCGCTTTCCGCCCAGGCATGGTAGAGAAAGCCCACACCCTCCATGTACACGATCCCTCCCGCCATCCGGGTGGGAATCCCCGCCGCCCTGGCCAGCGCCGTGTAGAGCATGGTGTGGGCCTGGCACTCGCCTTTCTTCGTGTGGAGCACCTCGAGGGCGGAGAAGCTGTCCACGGGCTCGTCTTTGACCTCATCGGCGACCCATTTCGCAAGTTTTCGCACCTTCGCCAGGGGATCGGGGGTGCCTTTCGTCACCTCCCTGGCCGTGTTTACAATCTCGGGGTGGTCGCTCTCGATCTGGCTTGCGGGCAGGGTCCAGCGATAGCTGTCAACATTGTACTGCGGGCCGGAGATCTTCGCGGGGGAGCCGGGATTGCGGCGAATCCGGTAAATGATCGACGCCTGGTCTTTCGGGTTTTGCGTGGCCTCCTGTCCGGGTCCCTGCAGCAGAGGCAGCTCCCCGGCAATCCCCGTCAGGGAAACCTCCAGGAGCGTGGCCTCCCGGGGGCAGGCAAGGGGTTTCCCGGTTTTGACGGCGCTGAAGTCGAGGATGAGGTCCTTCTTGTTGAGGCTCGCCTCGGAGAGGTAGCGGCGGGCCTCCGCCTCACTTTCCCGGTATGTGATGAGGACCCCTTTCATGCCGAGTTCGAAAACGGCCTCTCCCTTCGGGTTGATCCAGGTCTCCACATCCTGGCCCAACATGGAGGTCTTCACCTTCCAGGAAGGCTCGATGTCGAGTTGGCGGCTCCTCTCGAAGGCTTCAACACTCTGCGATACGGCCGTGACGGACTGCGTCTGCGGGTCGTAGACGCTATACCGGTATTGAGAGCCGACGGCCATGCCCCTCAGGACCGGGTAGAGATTGATCGCCCCGGCCGGGTAGAGCGGCCCCTGGAGCTTCGTCTCGATTTCCTTTTTGTCGGGACCGGACTTCTGTGCGGTTCGCAGCACGCCGTCCCTGACACTTCCATCGATGATGAGCGTCTTGTCGTCCATCGAGATCTCGTACCGGAAGGATTCGGACGTGAGATCGGCCCGGACAATGTCCTCGCTCTTCATGGAGATCCGCTTGCTGATGCCGAGAAAACGGATGCGCAGGTTTGCCTCCGACTCGAGGCGGAAGAGCCGCTCACCCGGCAGCGGCACGATCTTCAGGTGGCTGAAGCCGACCTTCTCCCCGTTGAAGACGATCCCCGCCCAGAGCTCCCGGTAGGGAAGATCGTTCAAGCCCTTGATGCGTGGGGGTTCGGGAGGCGTCTTGATGGGGTCGAAATAAGAGGGGGCGCAGGAAATAAAGACTAAAAGGGACAGGAAAAGAACAAAGATTGACTGGGTCTTCTGACGTCGATACATATTTCCTCCCGCCGGGCTTATTCAGGAGAAAATTACATGCAATCTTCGCTCCCGGCGGCCTCCCCCCGAAGCCGGATTCATGGATCGTCATGAGACGGGACAGACTATAGGAGAGCCGGGGGCGCCTGTCAATCGGGAAAAAGCATCCTTGATGAGAAATAACTCCATGAAGTTCATCGCCTTTTTCAGCACGGGGTCCGATGATGGCGGCTCCGGGCGGCAAATCCTTCGGGACTGGCATAATTTGTGGAAGTGCGGTAAGAAAACGACATGATTCCAGAGAATTCCGGTACCGAATGAAGCCTGTAAATATCCTCGGGATATCCGCCTATTATCACGACAGCGCGCCTGCCTGGTCCGTGACGGCGAGATCGTCGCGGCGGCCCAGGAGGAGCGCTTCACGCGCGTAAAGCACGACCCCTCTTTCCCCTCCCATGCCGTGTCCTTCTGCCTTCGCGAAGGGCACATCACTTCGCAGGATCTCGATTACGTAGTTTTCTATGAAAAGCCCTTCCTGAAGTTCGAGCGCCTGCTGCAGACCTACCTGGCCTTCGCCCCCGTGGGGCTTCGCTCCTTCATCACGGCCATGCCGCTCTGGATCAAGCAGAAGCGCTGGATGCGAAACAACATCCGGAAGGAGCTCGACTTTGCTGGCAAGGTTATCTTCCCGGAGCACCACGAATCCCACGCCGCATCGGCCTTCTTCCCCTCCCCTTTCCGGGAGGCGGCCTTCCTGACCATCGACGGCGTGGGCGAGTGGACCACGACAAGCTTCGGCACCGGCCGGGATAACGAGGTGACGATCCTGGCTGAGCTGGCGTTTCCCCACTCTCTGGGACTGCTCTACTCGGCCTTCACCTACTACACGGGCTTCAAGGTCAACTCGGGCGAGTACAAGGTCATGGGGCTTGCCCCCTACGGAGAGGCGAAGTACAGGGATCTCATCCTGTCTGAGCTCATGGACCTGAAGGAGGACGGCTCGTTCCGTCTCAACATGGAGTACTTCGACTACTGCACGGGCTTCACCATGACCAACGGCCGCTTCGACAAGCTCTTCGGGAGGCCGCCTCGAAAACCCGAATCCCTGCTGACCCGGCGGGACATGGACCTGGCCCGGTCGGTCCAGGAGGTGACCGAGGAGGTCATGCTACGCATGACCCGGACGATCCACCGGGAGACGGGGATTAAGAACCTCTGCCTGGCGGGGGGGGGGGGGGGGCGCGCAACGGCGGGGGCAACGGGATGAACCTTCGGGAGGGGCCCTTCGAGAACATCTGGATCCAGCCCGCTGCAGGAGATGCCGGCGGCGCCCTGGGTGCAGCCCTTTTCACGTGGCACCAGGTCCTGGGCAACCGGCGCGAGGCCGCGGATGGGACTGACCGGATGCGGGGCTCCCGCCTTGGCCCGGCCTGGGACCGCGACAGTCTGCTGGCGTACCTGCAGAAAAACGGGATCGCATACACCGAGATGAAAGAAGCCGAGATCCCCGGGACGATTGCCGATCTCATCGCCTCGGAGAAGGTGATCGGCTGGTTCCAGGGTCGCATGGAATTCGGCCCCCGGGCCCTCGGGAGCCGGTCCATCATCGGAGACGCCCGCTCGTCGAAGATGCAGGAGGTGATGAACCTCAAGATCAAGTTCCGCGAGAGCTTCCGGCCCTTTGTCCCCGCAGTGCTGAGGGAAAAGGTCTCGGAATACTTCGAGCTCGACCGGGAAAGCCCCTACATGCTGTTGGTGGCGCCCGTAAAGCGGGAGATATGCCGGGAGATGACGGGCGGCGAGGAGCAGGCGCGCTTCGGTCTCGACAAGCTCCACGTGGTGCGCTCCTGCGTGCCGGCCATCACCCACGTGGACTACTCGGCGCGGGTCCAGACGGTCGACCGGGAGGTCAACCCTCTCTTTTACAAGACGATCGAGGCCCTGGGCGAAAGGCACGGCTGCCCGCTCGTGATCAACACGTCCTTCAATGTCAGGGGCGAACCCATCGTCTGCTGCCCCGAGGACGCGTATCTGTGCTTCATGCGGACGAACATGGATTACCTGGTGATGGGGCCCTTCCTGCTGGACAAATCGCAGCAGACGCCGCTGGCGGCGGATACGGACTGGAAAAAACAATTCGAGCTGGATTGATTGATGTTTCGTGAAGAGATAAAAAGATCCCCATGGACCGCAAGGCCCTGCGCAACTTCGGTATTCTCATGGCCTGCGTGCTGCTTCTCGTCGGCGGCTGGCTCTGGTGGAAATCGGCGGCGACCTGGCCCTGGGTGCTTGGCGTAGCGGCGTTGCTTGCCCTGATCGGCCAGACCGTCCCGGCAGCCCTGAAGCCTTTCTACAAAGGCTGGATGATCCTCGCCCTGATGATGGGCTGTGTCATGACGCGGGTTGTCCTGACGCTGGTCTATTACTTCGTGCTGACCCCGATCGCTTTTCTGGGCCGAGTCTTCGGGGAGCAGTTCTTGCAATTGAAAATTAAATCGCTCCGGTGAGACAACCAGTTACTGGATCCGGAGAAGCGGCCCTCCGCGCGAGAGGAGCGACTACGAAAGGCAGTTCTAAATGAACGTTTTTTCCACCCGGTCCGAGATCTGGGCCTTCCTCCGGGCCCGCAAGAAATGGTGGCTTGCGCCGATCATCCTGGTCCTCATGCTCCTTGGGGCACTCATCGTCATCACCGAGGGCTCTGCCATCGCACCGTTCATCTAGACGTTATTCTAGGCCGCGTCGCGGCAGGCATGCGGCCCACGAGAAAAATCTTGTGGAGACAGAATCGTGCGGCTTGACATCCCGTCCAAGGTGTGTTTCCCTCTTTCCCGCCATTTCCAGAGCGGGAGCCATCAGATCACCCATGCGAAACGATGAAGAACAGTTCGAGGAAACCGTCGAGAAAATCAGGAACACGGCGCCGGTTAGCCTGACGGGTCAATGGTTCAATCTGATTCGCGCCGGGGGATGCGACTTCATCCAGGGACAGGTCCATGACGCCGAAAAGGGCAAAGGTTGCGCCCGGAATATCGCGCTTCTCGTTGAGGGTATCGGGCCCGGGGACATCGAGGGATTCTGGCCCGAGGTCATCGGTCATCCGGTGACGGAAATCGAGGAGGCTTTCCTGGTCCGTTACATCTCGTCCCTCGATGAAAACGAGGTGGAACTCATCGTCCCTCTGCGCAACGTGTCTGCCTCCGTGAACTGGGGGCGCTTCGACGAGGAAAAGGAGTACGAGATCTACGCGTCGGCCATTTACCCCGCCCTTCTGGACGCTCTTTCCGGTATTCGTTTCGAACGTCTTCTCGATGCAGGATGCGGCTCCGGCAACCTCCTGGAGCGGATTGCAGAACGTTACCCGGATGCCGAATGCCACGGCATCGACATGAACCCCGATAATGTAGAGGCTTCCAGGGAAAAAGGACTGTCGCGCATCTACGAGGGGGATGCCGAAGAGATGGACCGTCTCCTCCCCGCTGAGACCACCTACGATGTGATCGTTTTCTGCGGCCTTCTCAATCGGCAGGTCACGGAGAGGGAAAAGGCATGGAACATCCTGATGCAGGGTGTCAGACGGCTCAATCCGCAGGGCCATCTCGTCATCACGGGCTATTCCTCCTGCCACCTCACCGCCGACGACCTGTCCCGCGCCGGTCTGGCCGTCATCCGGAAAAGCCTGCCCAAACACCTGTTCAAGGACTACGATACCTACGCCCTGAGACAGCTTTACCTGTGCCGGAAAGACGCCTGATCCTCCCGGACCACAGTGATCAGCAAGGGGGGCGCTTCAAATTTGATGCGAAGGTCTCGAAGGTCTTCCCCAGAAGTGTTTCGAGGGGCAGGCCGGCATCGCTCAGCATGTCGAGTTCGACCCCGGTTTTCAGTCCCATCTCGTGGAGCATGAAGACCGTGTCCTCCGTCGCGATGTTGCCCCGGGCGCCCGGAATGAAGGGGCAGCCGCCAAGGCCTCCCAGCGAGGTATCGAAGATCGCGACCCCCTGGCGAAGAGCCGAAAAGACATTGGCCAGCCCCAGACCCCGGGTGTTGTGAAGGTGAAGAGAGAGTTCCGTCTGCCCCGTCTCGCCCCGCATGCGGGCAAGCACGTCCTCCATCTGGAGGGGATTCGCCAGGCCGGATGAATCGGCAAGACAGATCTCGTCGGCCCCTCTCTTCATGAAAGCCTTTACGAGCTTCAGGACACGGGGCATGGGCACATGGCCTTCATAGGCACAGCCGAAGGCATTCATGACGCCTGCACGTACTTTCATCCCGGCATCCTGTGCCCGGCCGATGAGGCGGACAGCCTCCTTCAGGGCATCCGAAACGGACTTGTTGCTGTTTTTCCGGCTGTGGGTCTCGCTGGCCGACACAAAGATGCCCACATGGGGAACCCTGCAGCGGATGGCCCTCTCGAGACCGCTCTCACTGAGGATGAGGGCTGAATAGAGGACGCCCCGCCTGCGTTCGATCCGCTCCCAGAGCACTTCGGCGTCAGCCATCTGAGGTACGAGTTTCGGGTTCACAAAGGATGACACCTCGATCCGCCTGACGCCGCAGGCAACCAGCTCCCGAATCAAGCGCAGCTTTTCCTCCGTCGGGACGAGCCTCTTCTCGTTCTGGATCCCGTCTCGCAGGACGACCTCGTGAATCGTGATTTTCTGCGGCAGACTCTTAACCATGACTCATCCTACCGGAGACGTTAATTTCTGGCAAGGGATTCAGGACTCCGGATTCGGGATTCCGGATCTAATACGTCAATTCATGTACCGATGCGCGTTGCTTGTAACGCATGCAGATAACTTGTTACATCCTGAAGCCCCATTCCCGATGCCCGAATCCCATCTGCGTCCTCCGGACGCAGATAAAAGAATGCCGAACCGACCCCGGAGAGTCAGTTCGGCATCATTTTAAGATCTTCAGGTGGCGCTAGCCGAGAACTACGAGAACCTGGCTCGTGTTGACCTTATCGCCTTCCTTCACCTTGATCTCCTTCACGGTACCGTTCGCGGGGGCCACGATGGGGTTTTCCATCTTCATGGCCTCGAGGATAACAAGCTCCTCGTCTTCCTTCACGGCATCGCCCACCTTTACGATAATCTCTTTGATCGTCCCGGGCATGGGGGCTACTACATCTGCCATTTCGCTATCCTCCTCTTGTCTCTATAGTAAAAAGTCGTCACGGTTCTCAAGGAACCGTGACGGGTTCTAGCAGAAAATGAGTGGCAGGGGAAGAGAAATTCTTCCCCTGCCACGGGTTGCTGACTTACTTCTTCCA
>Ga0351877_1036_pt1 | contig 42758 bp, 35 predicted proteins | sample BONcelFGM3001D13_FD_206775 | JGI IMG/M metagenome (GOLD analysis project Ga0351877, IMG submission 206775) | Enriched cells from coal bed in the Powder River Basin, Montana, United States - BONCAT cells FGM rep3 HSBNCT.FGM.300.1.D13 ...
TTACCAAATATGCCAGCTGGGGCTGCGCGATAGCTATGTGCGATAGCTCCGAAAAAAGGCTCTGCACCGACAGCGAGTGGAAATATGCCGGACGAGGCGGAAATGCTAAATGTGAATACGGAACCAAAAATTGTTTACTCCCAAACGACACCAACGCCTGCTACCAAAAAGACACGCCCTGCGACGTGGGTAGTTACCCGCCAAACGCGCTTGGACTTTACGACATGTCGGGGAATGTATCGGAATGGGTGGGGAAATTTAGCGTTTACAACTTGTGGACAATTCGTCCAGAGCTGTGCGGCGGCTCATGGGAAAGCAATCTCGATAAAGAAAAGTTAAAGGTGGATTCTTGTTTAGATATCGCCCCAGAAGTTATGGATCCGAAATACGGTTTTCGTTGTTGTAAGGATTTGCAAGAGTAGTAAATTTTATAGACTCACAAGCCAAAGTTAGCCGAGTGATGTGATCTATACGCCTTGGTAAACTTTTCGAGAAGCTCCCCCGCTAAGGTGATTTCTTTCACCTTGTTCATCTTGAGAGGATCTACGTGCTTGCCGTGATGCTTGATGGATAGATGAAGATGCGGGCCCGTGGAACGACCGGTAGTTCCGACATAGCCTATCACTTCTTTTTGCCTTACCCGAATTCCCGGTTTTAGATGCGGCGCAAACTTCGATAGGTGAAGATAGTATGTCTCATAGCCCTTCGAATGTTTAAGCACTATCATGTTGCCGCCGTATTTGTCGTAGGCCTTTCTGGCGACCGTTCCACCAGCCATCGCCCATACCGGAGTACCCACCGGAGCCGCATAATCGGTGCCGTAATGATGCTTTAACTGATGCGTCACAGGATGCTTTCTCATCCCGAACTTCGAAGATATTCGGGTGAATTTCACCGGAGTTTTTAGAAAGTTTCTCGCGAGCGATTTGCCGGTTTGGTCGAAATAGCCGCCCTCGCCTTCCTTGAACTCGAAGTAAAAGGCGGACTGTTTAACAATCTTGCCGTTGTATTCGAGCGCGGTTATCCTGCCATAATCGTAGAGTTTTCCTTCCACGTATTTTTTATTGACAGAGAGAGTTACCAGATCTCCCTCTCTAGGATCTGAAAAAAAATCTATATCCCAAGCAAGTATATCGACTATTTTTTCGACTAAAACAGGCAGCTCCCCTATCGACACAAGATCGCCGTAAATCGAATTTTCCAGACGAAACTGTATCTTGGCGGGTCTCTTCTCTATTTTTACAGCCAGTTGCTCAATCTCATAGGTATCATCTACAAGCCTTGCCTGAAATATATCGACCGGCGAGGCCGTGTACACGAACTCTAAAAGCCCCGCGCGTTCATCGAACCCAAATTCGATCAAGTGCCCGGGCCGAATTTTTGTAAAATCCCAAAATTTTCCCAATGAGTCGATAAGCTTGTAACCCTGATCGGGATCCACGCCCGATTTAATGAGTATGGCCTCGAGAGTGTCACCGCTTTCCACTACATACTCCACCCAGTCGAGCAGAGGTGCGCTTTCATCGGCTAGGTCGCTGGGGTTGTAATTATCTTTCACGATAAGGTAACCAGACAACGAAAGCCCCAAAACGATCGCAGCTAGAATGACTGCAATGGGAAAATATCTTTTGAAAGTCGTTTTTTTGCGTCCGCCGTGACCGGCAACTTTGAGCTGTCTCATCTAAAATACGCCTTTCATTAGGAGCCGTTTTGAAGAGCCGGACGGATACTAAGCAATAAAAAATCGAACAGTCAAGACCGGCAAGGCGATAAAAACAGACGCAACCAAGGTTTCCCTTAGCTCCCTATTCCGTAACCAGCATAATTCTTTGGGCCTTCGGCTTTTTCATAGATGACATTGTGGTTTTCTCCATTGAAAAGTGAACGCCCGGCTGATATGTCCCCCGTATGGCTAAAAACAAGACTATCTTCGCATGTCAGAGTTGCGGCGCCAAGTCGCCTAGATGGGTTGGCCGTTGTTCGGAATGCGGCGATTGGAACACCTATGCCGAGGAGGTCTTGGAGATAGAAGCGAAGCGCGCCTTGATCTCCGAAACCACCGCGGAAATCAAACGCCTCGATGAAATCGACGGCACCAGCGGTTTTCACATCCCAACGGGCATAGAAGAATTCGATCGCACCTTGGGATCTGGTTACATACCCGGAGGCGTAACGCTCATAGGCGGCGATCCCGGAATAGGCAAATCCACGATAATCATGCAGGCGCTGGCAAATCTGGCCCTAAAAAACACAAGCTGTCTCTATATTTCAGGAGAGGAAAGCGCCTCCCAGATAAAACTTCGCGCAGATCGCATGGGCATAACGGCCTCGGGTTTTTCCGTATTCACGGAAAATTGCGTCGAAAAAATAATCGAACAGACAAAAAAGCTAAAACCCTCCGTCATCGTCATCGATTCCATTCAAACTATGTACACAAACGATCTCGCTTCAGCGCCCGGAAGCATAGGACAGGTAAGGGAATCTGCGGGAAAGATATTAAGTCACGCCAAATTAAGCGGCACCGCCGCATTTCTCATAGGCCATGTCACCAAAGACGGTTCAATAGCCGGACCCAAGGTGCTCGAACACATGGTGGATACGGTGCTTTATTTCGAAGGCGAACGCGGACATTCCTTTAGAATTCTTCGAACGATAAAAAACCGCTTCGGCTCCACAAATGAAATCGGCGTATTCGAGATGACCGGCAAGGGGCTTATGGAGGTGCCAAACCCTTCCGGAATTTTTCTGGCTGAAAGGCCCAAGGCCGCGGCCGGTTCGGCTGTGGTCGCATCTTTGGAAGGTTCTCGCCCGGTATTGCTTGAGGTGCAGGCACTCGTATCGTCATCTGGCTTCGGCAATCCGCGAAGAACGGCCATAGGAGTAGATGCTGGCCGCGTGGCGCTTCTGGTTGCGGTCCTTGAAAAAATCGAAGGGCTGCAGCTTAAAGGACAGGACATATTCGTAAACGTCGCCGGAGGAATAAAGATAAACGAACCAGCTGCTGATTTGGGCGTCATCGCCGCGATAAATTCGAGTTTCAGAAATTCACCCATAGACCATGAAACCGTCGTCATCGGCGAGGTCGGCCTCGCAGGTGAGATACGCGCCGTGATGGGGATAGAAACCAGAATAAAAGAGGCGCAGAAGATGGGCTTTCGTCGCGCCATCGTGCCCAAGTCGAACCTTAAAACAAAATTCCCGTCAAAACTCGAAATTTTCGGAGCATCCTCGGTCGAAGAATGTTTGAAGATGATTTAACCGACGATTTTATCTTTAATAAGCCCTTTGGCTATAGGGTGTATCTCTGAAACGATCATACCGACGACCATAAGACACGCTCCGAAAAACGCGATGGAAGCCATTACCTCGCCGCCTAGCCACCAGCCAAACAAGGCGCCGAAGACTGCCTCCATGGCGAAAATCACCCCGGTGCGCGTGGGATCGACCACACGCTGCGCCACCGTCTGAACCAGAAAAGCGAAACATGTGGCAAATATCGAGGTAATCGCCAAGGTCAGCCAAGTTATCGCTGGAATTTCGAGCGTAAAGCCTCCTCTTAAAAACGCCACCACTGCACAGACCACAGTAACCAAGACAAGCTGCATCAGCACAAGAGGAATTATCGGATGACGTCTGGCGAACTCTCCTGTGAGTATAATGTGCCATGAGGCGGCAATTGCCGCGCCAAGAGTTATAACATCACCCCGGTTGATTCCACCGAAGCTATAGCTCGTCAGAAAAAACATCCCCACAAGCGCAAACATTATGCCTAAAATCGGAAGAAATCCCGGCCTCGTACCGGAATAGAAAAATACACAAAATGGAATCAAGACCATATAGAGACCGGTGATAAGCGCGGAATTGGAAGCGGTGGTATGCTGCAAGCCAACGGTTTGAAATATATAAACTCCGGTTAAGAATATACCGAGCACACAACCCGCCCCTATAGATTTGGGCTTCATCTTAAAAAGTCTTTTGTAAAACATCGCAGCCATCACAAGCGATGAGATAAAAAACCGAAGGAACAGAAAATAATACAGATCCAAGCTGGCGGTCGCCCATTTGACGAGTATGAACGTCAGCCCCCATATCGCAGTATTCACCAAGAGGGCAAAAACCGCAAAACTCTGTCTTTTCATAAGTTCCATAGAATTTCGACTAAGTAATAGCGATAACATCCAATAACAAGACAATTCTAAATTGGGGTGTCCATACCCTAAGAGGTGGGGTTTGCAGGTTTGCACATCCCGATTTTTCATATATCCAGAAAAGTATCGCAGAATACATCTTAAATATCAGCATGTTATATATTTAAAGATCATCTGTTTTCTGGCAAGGAAATTGCATTGTACTGTGGCAGAGACAGACACTAGCCACTGATTTGAACCGACTATTTGAGGTGAAAAGATGAGCGATATAAAAAGAAGCAACAACCCTTTCAACGGACCGCTTGCGAAAAATCAATCCCGAACCGTAGGCTCAAATTATGGCGATCGCAGCAAAATGGCGAAAATGGGCGGAACAAACCCCGGGAGTGCACCCACGCAACAGAAAGATCACTTCAATCGCGCCCAAAGGGCCAAAAATCTCGGCATATTTTCCGCCAACGCAAGTTATAAATCTGGCAGAAAACTGCATTCGGGCGCACCCCATAAACCGGGAAGATTAGACCATACGGAAAACGGAATGATTCCAAAGACGGCATCCATCGCCCCACGGCCCTCGGATCCCGCACTTCTTAAATTTCTGGGCCTAGTTATAGAAAAAAAGGAACTTCACAGCCGAAAAACACTTCAAGATAGCGCAAGAACTCACCGGATGCAGGGGAAACCCGTTTCGTCCGCTATTTCAAGAAACAATGCCTTGGCATCGGCAAGACCCACTGGCACAAGCAAGTAGGTTAGAGGCCATCAAAAGCTAGCAAGAACCCTTTAAAAACCATTATAGTCACTTCTAAAAACTACTGTTTCGGGGATCTAAGAATCGTCCAGATGGCCAATGCGCGGTACCCACGCATTGACACTTCAGCATTTGATGTCCTCCTTTGGAGGACCGCAAACCGTTGAAGGTCGCAAGGCACCCCGACAGAGGCCGGCTGAGTCGTACTTAAGGTACGTCGCAAGCCGTGCCGATGGAGGGTAACGCAGCAGATGGGCGATTATTAGATCCCCTTATTTTTCCATTATTTTACTTGCCAATGATAAACCCCTATGCTAGGTCCCGCGGGCTTTGAACGAGTATTATCTGAAAGGGGTAAAAAAATTATGAAAGAAAAAATTCATCCGGAAAGCAAAGATGTGACAATAACTTGCACGTGCGGGGCGCAGATCAATACCATTTCCACGCTCGGCAAAGATTTTCATATCGAGCTTTGCTCCAAATGCCATCCATTTTTTACAGGCAAGCAGCGTCTGGTCGATTCCACAGGAAGGGTCGAGCGTTTCCAGAAGCGCTATGAAAAATATAGCGCCCTGAAAAAGGATTCGAAAAATTCCGAAGGTCGGTAGCTTTTTACCATATCATCATGCCCATGCGCCTCGAAAAAGGTTCATGGGCATTCTTGTAATTTCATCTTAAAAAGGCAAAGACGACGGAGCGGCAAAATGTTCAAAAAACTCGAAGCTGTGGAAAAAAAATTCGAAGATCTGACGAACAAACTCTCAGACCCGTCCGTCATAGCCGACCAGCAAAGCTTTCAAAAATTCGCCAAAGAACGCTCGGACCTCATAAAACTTATCGACACTTATCGCCAGTACAAGGATGCAAAAAAAAGCCTCGAGGAAAGCCGGGAAATCGCCGAGACCGAAAAAGACGATGAGTTGCGAAACCTGGCCGAAGATGAAATTTCTAAACTTGAGTGCATAATTGAAAAACTAGAACAGAAGCTGAAGGTGCTGCTCCTACCTAAAGATAAAAACGACGAAAAAAACATTCTCCTGGAAATACGCGCCGGCACGGGTGGGGAAGAGGCCGCGCTTTTTGCGGCGGATCTTTACCGGATGTATCAGCTATATGCCGAAGATCGAGGCTGGAAGATCGAGCTCTTGAGTCAAAACATCACCGGACTTGGAGGACTTAAGGAACTCATCGCCCTCATTTCCGGAGACCATGTTTACAGCCATCTCAAATATGAAAGCGGGGTCCACCGGGTGCAAAGGGTCCCTTCCACAGAAGCATCGGGCAGGATACACACCTCGGCATGCACCGTGGCTGTTTTGCCGGAAGCCGACGACGTCGATATTGACATCGAGGAAAAGGATCTACGTGTAGATGTTTATCGCGCCTCGGGACCGGGCGGTCAGGGAGTTAATACCACAGACTCTGCGGTCCGGGTTACTCATCTACCTACGGGACTTGCAGTTGCCTGCCAAGACGAACGAAGCCAACACAAAAACAAGGCTCGGGCGCTTAAAATACTTAAATCGCGTCTGCTCGACATCGAAATTCAAAAACAGCAAAGCGAACGATCCGCCACCCGCAAATCTATGGTGGGTTCAGGCGACCGCTCCGAAAAAATCCGCACTTATAATTTTCCGCAAAACAGGTTAAGTGATCATCGCATTGGGCTTACGTTGCACAATCTTACTGTAATACTAGATGGTCAACTAGATGAAGTCATAGAGGCGCTGCGCACCCACTACCAGACAGAGGCACTAAAAAACCGGGAATAGAAACTTGAAAAATTTGATTAGAGGATTGGCCTTACCTATATGCAAATAATCGATGCCCTACAAAATGCGGACGTAAAAATAGCAAAAGGCGGTTCCGATACATCGCGCCTCGATGCCGAGGTTTTACTTTCACACTTGCTTGGCGTTGAACGGATCGAATTATATATTTCAAGAAAAAGCTCTCTTTCCAAAATCCAAGTTCTCAAATACAACAAATTAACATCGAGACGGGCAAAAGGCGAACCGGTGGCTTACATAACGGGCCTCAAGGAATTTTGGTCCAGGCCGGTAAAGGTCACGCGGGACGTTCTCATACCAAGACCTGAAACCGAGCTTCTCATCGAAGAGGTTCTCTCACTCCATCCCGATAAAAGCGCAAGCATTGATATTTTAGACCTTTGCACCGGAAGCGGCTGCATACCGATGGCGCTTTCGGCCGAACTTCCCCTGGCAAAAATCACAGCCACCGATCTTTCAAAAAAAGCCCTGAAAATTGCACGTTCAAACAATCCGGATTCCGTAAAATTTTTTCCCGGCGATCTTTTCGATGCACTTCCAAACAATCTTAAATTCGACATAATCACCGCCAACCCCCCCTACATACCAGATGGAGAGGCGCATCTTTTGCAAAAGGATATAATCGATTACGAACCCCGCCTAGCCCTCTTGGGCGGCGAAAGAGGACTTGATCTAATTGCTCGAATATTAAAAAAGGCACCGGAGCATCTTGCAGATGGCGGACGGCTTTTGCTGGAGGTGGGCGAAGGACAGATGAAGGATATCGTTTGCTGTGCCTGCGATGCCGGATTTACTCAAACGAAAATCACGAAAGATCTTTCAGGCCGGGAACGCGTAATAACGCTCGGGGGAAGGAAACCAAATTGGAAAAGCTCATCATAAAAGGCGGAAAACCACTTGAAGGCGAAGTGGAAGTGAGCGGCGCGAAAAACGCCGCCTTACCCATCATGGCATCATCGCTCATGGCCGACGGCCTGCACGTTCTGGAAGGCGTGCCAAATCTTCGCGATATAAAAACCATGATAAGCCTTCTTGAACACATAGGTTCGAAAATATCGTGGGCCGGCGACTTGAAAATCACCACAGACAATTACAACGCCGACGAGGCGCCCTATGATCTTGTAAAAACTATGCGGGCATCGATACTCGTGCTGGGACCTCTCGTCGCACGGCTTAAAAAAGCGAAAATTTCACTTCCCGGCGGATGCGCCATAGGCGCAAGACCCATCGATCTTCATTTAAAAGCCTTGGAAGCGATGGGTGCAAAGATAGAACTTCGCGAAGGCTACGTAAAGGTAAGCGCCCCAAAGCTGCATGGCGCGAACATCACCTTCGACAAGATAACGGTTACGGGAACTGAAAATATAATAATGGCGGCGGTTCTAGCCGAAGGTAAAACAATCATATCCAATGCCGCAAGAGAACCTGAAGTAACCGATCTTGCCTGTCATCTCGTAAATATGGGCGCAAAAATCTCCGGCGCCGGCACCGATAAAATAACGATTGAAGGGGTGGCAAATCTCCGCCCTGCCAAACACAAAATCATACCGGATCGCATAGAGGCAGGCACCCTAATGATGGCCGCCGGAATAACCGGCGGAAATCTGAAAATTAAAAATTTTCCCGTAGAAATGCTCCAGACGGCCATCTTGAAACTTTCCGAAGCCGGGCTTCACATAGAAACCGGCGATACTTACGCCCACGTAAAGGCAGGTCCAGGTCTCAAGGCGACAAACGTGACCACAGCGCCCTATCCGGGTTTTGCCACCGATCTTCAGGCCCAGTTCATGACGCTTATGAGCGTGGCGGAGGGGACCTGCATAGTAACGGAGACTATTTTTGAAAACCGGTTCATGCATGTTCCCGAGCTTCAAAGAATGGGTGCAGACATAAGAGTTGACGGCGGATTTGCCGTGGTAAAGGGGATAAAAAGATTACGGGGGGCTCCGGTGATGGCAACGGATCTGCGCGCATCTGCATCGCTTGTAATAGCCGCTCTGAGCGCAAAGGGCACCTCCGAGATACGGCGTATCTATCATCTAGACCGAGGCTATGAGGCTATAGAACAAAAGTTAAGCAGTGTGGGCGCCGATATCGTAAGAGCCCCCGATGGAGACGCTAGGTAAATCAAATAAAACCCACACGATAAAACTTCTTTTCTTGAGCTGATTTTTTCATTATTATCGCGGGTGCTTTCGCAAAAAAAGGGGGGGGACATGATTTTAATTCCGCAAATTTATCTAAAAAACGAAAAAATGGCCATGCCGGGAGAGACAAAACCGTCTTTTTTTTCAGAAGACCCCCTGGAAACTGCCCAGAGACTAAAAGACTTCGGGATCTCCGGCATTCTTTTTCAGGATCTAAACATTACACCGGTTGGGCACAATCCCAATCTAGCAGTTATAAAAACCATACATCAGAAATTCGAAATTCCGTTTTGCGTGGCTGGTTCGTTCAAGACCGAGCAAGAAATTGAGGGCTATGTAACCGCAGGCGCGGATTTCATAATCCTTGGCACTATCGCATATCAAAAACCGGATTTTCTGGAAAAGGTGTGCACTCGCTTCCCCGGAAAGATCGCCGCAAAAATAGAAGTGCGCCACGGCAAGGTCACGATTCCGGGATATGCGGTAGCCCCCCACAAGACGCCACTTGATTACGCGCAATACTTTACCGGCAATGGTGTGCGCTATCTGCTTTATTCAGACGTCGATAACGACGGATACATCGCGCAGGGCGGGATTGAAAACCTCGAAGCCTTCTGCAGCTGCGTAAACGCGAGGGTCATCGCAGCATCGGAAGTGAAAAATCTAGGCGAGATAGAAAAGATAATTACCAGAAGCATTCCCCGTCTCGAGGGACTTGTGCTTGGCAAATCCATTTACGATGGCCACATCGATCTAAAAAGCGCGATCACAATGGTCAACGACCTCATAGTATCGAGCGAAAACGACATAACACTAACTGAAATGTGAGGGTAAGGCGATGAACGAGTGCATATTCTGCAAGATCGCAACCGGCGAAATCCCGTGCGACAAGCTCTATGAAGACGATGACGTCGTTGCTTTTTCAGACATAAATCCCGCAGCTCCGGTTCACATTCTCATAATACCAAAAAAACACCTACCCACGCTAAACGATATCGATGACAAGAACGCTCATCTTATAGCGAAGATGCATCTGGTGGCGAAGGAACTGGCTCATGCCAAAAAAATAAGTGCCGGAGGCTACCGCATCATAATCAACTGCAACAGCGATGCCGGACAGGAAGTGTTTCATCTGCATCTGCATCTTTTGGGTGGAAAGCCTCTTGGTCCGATGATCGCCTGCCGCTGACCCTTTCAAGGGCACTTCTAAAAACTACTGTTTCAGGGAGGGTAACGCGAGCTGATGGGCGATTATTAGAGATCCCCCTCAAGGTAAAAACTTCATGGTTATTATTGCGATACCCATTATCGCGAGAATCAATAAGGACGAATAAAAAAACACCGTAAACCACTTGAATTTTCCGGGCTTGGAAAGATTTCCCCAATGCCACCACGGCACAAAGGTGTAAGGGATGTCTTCGCCTTCGGGGTCTTTTTCAAAAAACCAGTTAAGCCCCCTGCCTTTTCTCATCTTCCTAGCCTTTTCCCTTAACTGATCGTCTAGCGTTATGCCAAGTTCCTTTGCAGCCCTATCTTCAGCACGACCACCCATGAACTTGCCCTCGGCTTCCTTGTCGGATGTCGAATACTGTTTTCTTTTTGCGGACGAAAGGGCCAGATACGCAAGCTCTTCTCCAAGCTCACCGAAGGCACCCTTTCCTACTGCTTGTCCGGGTTTTAGTCCTTTAAGGCGCGCCATAATACTTTCCATGATCGACATGCGTATGAATTTTTCGACCTGACCGCTGGTAAGCTTCAAATCGCCTATAAAGATTCCCCTGTTTCCTTTCGCCACGAGCCCGCGGAACAGAAATTCCTGAATTTTCGAAAAATCGATCGTCTTTTTGACTGTCCTATCGAGAAACTGTCTGAAAAACTGGGACCATTGACCATCACTTTTTTCAGCAAAGGCCGGCTTGCCGTCTTTTGATTGCTGCGCTATCTGACTGCCCTCCTCGAAGCGCTGTAGTATCATCCTTTCGAATTTAGATAGCAGCTTGTCCACCCTGTCCGATGCCGTCTGTTGCTCAAGCTTTCCCCACAGGCTTTTATCTACGCTCTTTGTGGCATCGGCTGTGCTTTTGTCGCGCACAAATTTCCCATCGCGAATTCTCCCGTCATACTTCGCCTGCTCCGTCTCCTTCCTGGATTCCGACTCACGCGCAGAAGCGGCATCCCTCATATCCTTTATCACCTCTTTTACAACCTGCTGCTTCGCCGTTTCAGCCTCTTTGTCGCGTTTATCGACTACGACTTTGCCATCGGTTAATCTAAATTCCTGAAAGGCATTTCTTCCGCGTAGGGCTTGGGCCACGCGCTGAAAAAATGGAAGACGCTGCTGTATGATAAAAGGCCGAACCCTCAGGGCATCGGCTATGCCCTTTTCGGCCTTTTGAACTTCCTCCCTGCCCGAATCGCGATCTAGCCTTTCGATATTCCGCAGATACCTATCGCTGTCTATAGGACGCCTGATATTGCCGCCGTCTGAAGATCTCCCAGCTCCAAACACCTAATACCCTCCTATTTTTTCCGTCATTATATTTACTGGCCGACTAAAACACAAGGAGTCATAAGGACGGTTTTTTAAACTCCAAATGACGTACCGACGGATTTTGCAACGCTTACGATCTCATCGTTTTCTGAAACGAGTTTGAGCCCGCTTGTGGCCTCTTCGAGACTGGCAGAAACTATTTCGCCGCCTTTTAGCGCAACGATTTTTTTAAATTCGCCGGCCCGGGCAAGTCTCGCTGCCGCCACGCCATATCTCGTGGCCAGTATTCTGTCGAAAAAGGAGGGGGAACCACCGCGTTGAAGATGCCCTAAAACTGTCACCCGAGATTCGTGGCCCGTTTCGCGTTCTATGTGATCCGCAACGGCCTGTCCTATTCCTCCAAGCCTTAAGGGATCGGGGCTGTCCTTGATCACCTCTCTCACAACCATTTTCTCGCCCACCGGATGGGCGCCTTCGCTAACAACTACTATGCTAAATCGCTTACCTCCTTTGGATCTGCTCTTTACTGCATCGACGACTGCATTCCACGAAAACGGCATCTCGGGGATAAGAATTATATCGCCGCCACCAGCAAGCCCTCCCTGAAGGGCTATCCAGCCTGCGTACCTGCCCATCACCTCTATCACCATTACCCGATGGTGCGATTGGGCCGTGGAGTGTATGCGATCTAGCGAATCGGTTACGAAAGAGCAGGCGGTGTCGAAACCAAAGGTTTGATCCGTACACAGCAGATCATTGTCTATGGTTTTTGGAACACCGATTATGTTGGGCCATTTTTGGGAAAGCCTGTTCGCTATAATGTTCGTGCCGTCGCCGCCTATGCAAAAAAGCGCGCTGACATTCCATTCTTCGAGATTTCTTATCACGCGATCGGAGACATCCACTTTTTGCCCGTTTTCGTACGTTCCGAAAGGATCAGCCTTGTTGGAGGTGCCAAGTATCGTACCGCCCAAAGGAAGGATGTTGGAAACATCGCCCCAGTGAAGCTCTCGTTTCCGGTCATTTATGAGGCCGTCATATCCATCCTGAATTCCAATGACGTTCCATCCAAAATCCCCGATCGCAGTTTTGGTTATTCCCCTTATCGCCGCGTTGAGCCCCGGACAATCGCCGCCACCTGTAAGTATCGCTACCGTGCGCTTATTCATCATACCCTCCTTTTCCATTTACCCCTATATGCAATCCGATGAACACTGATACAACAACTGCCACAATTTGCAATCTGCTTTGGCAGCAGGGCCCGGCAAAACTCATGGGGCACTTCTAAAAACTCCTGTTTTTGGGATCTCATATTATTATGGAACTTTGCATTTTTTTCCAATAGCATGCCCTTCGTACGCGTTTTAAAAGGATCCTATGGAGGAATGTCCATGAGCGGAAAACATTATTTTTTTCTTCTGTCTTTCGCATTTCTCATAACCGGAAACCTGGTGGGCGCTGGAATCCTCGCCCTTCCGATAAATACCGGGTTGTCGGGTTTTTTTCCATCGCTCGTTATCATGCTCGTGATGGCTTCAGCCATGTATTACAGCGCCGTAATCCTTGGCCGGGAGGCTGCAAACGAAAAATCCCCTTCCTTTAATTATCCAAGCCTCTACCACAGCTATCTGGGATTTTTCGGAAAATGGCTCGCCATCCTAGCCAACCTGCTCATACTCTACGGGCTTTTGACCGCATACCTGACCGGGGCAACCTCCATAATAACGCATCTGTTCAACCTCCCCCTGCCTGAGTGGGCAGTGCTTTTGTGTTTTTTTCTGATGATCACCGCATTCAATCTCACCGAATCGAAAACAATAAGAAAATACAATATTCTTTTGATCGTCGTCATGTGGATTTCTTTCGCCGTAATCGTCATTTTATCGGAGACAAAAGTCGAAATACAAAGACTCGCCTATACCGATTGGAATTTCGCCATTGCGGCCGTGCCGATAATTCTTACATCCTTTCATTTTCATAATATCATACCTCATGTGTGCCACGGCCTTGACTGGGACATGAAAAAAATCTGGCGTGCGATGCTCATAGGCATCGTAATAGGCTACGCCATGAACTCAATCTGGATTCAGGTGGGAGTAGGCTCGCTTCCCCTTGAAGGTTCGGATGCAAGCCTGCTTGCTGCGTTCGAACAGGGCCTTCCCGCCACGGTTCCCATGTCCAAGATAATCTCCTCACCCCTATTTGTAACAGGTTCGCTTCTCTTCGCGCTTCTGGCGATAATAACCTCCTATCTCGCCAACGGTTTGGGCCTTATGGGATTTTATGACGATCTCACAAAAAATCATCTCGGCCTAGACAATAGATTTCTGGTGTACGTCCTCACGTTCGGACCTCCGCTTTTTATCTCGATGCTCTATCCGGATATTTTTCTCAAAGCCGTCAACGTAGTCGGGGGCATAGGAATAGCCATCCTTTTCGGAATACTGCCCTGCAGTCTGGGAATTCGAAAGGCAAAATCAAAGGCGGCGAAGGTTCTCGGCTATGCATTTCTCATGGTTTTTTCAACAGTTTTAATTTTCGAAATATGCCAAGAAGCCGGACTTTTGAGAATACACCCGGAGGTCGAATACTGGCATGATAACGTTGGAGCCAGTCACTTAAAGGGACGCGGGGTCAAAAACCCGTAACTCGGGACTCGGAACTCGGGATCCGGAATGGGCGCGGGGTCAAAAAAATCATGCAGCGGGCGAAAAATGTAGTGCCCCGCCTGTTTTATAACTCATTGTTTTTATTGACTCACTACGGATCACTATACACTTATTACATGCGTTTCGGGATACGAACGCCCCGAAGCGTATGCCTTAGCTCCGCATATACCTCAAGCGGCCTGCCTTTTTCCGCCCAAGGATCTTCGAAAAGCGACTTGATCTCGGATCTTTTAATTTTCCCGGCCATCATGCCGTAGTACATCGAATCTCCCAGCATGTAGCCTAAGGCGTGGGTTATCGAAAGAAACAGATCCATGCGACTTTTAAATATTTCTGTTTTTCCAAGACCTCTACCGCTGCGTTCCCTTTTTAGATATTCCATTACCAGATGCGCTGTTTCATATTCGAGACGACGCTCGGCAGAAACCCTTGCCGTTTGAAAATAGACAAGCAAATTTTTGAAATCCTTTTCGTGATAGCATTTGCGACGATTGTTGATAAGTTTGGACCCGAAAAAACCCAGGGCCTCGTGGAGCAGATTGGCATAGAAGGCGTCTATGAGCTCCCTTGGTTCTTCGGATCCGGAACACACATTTTTTATAAAATGCGCCGCTTCCTCGGAGGCATGATTGATCGAAAGATTGGCAAGATAGACTATTTTTGCCTTGGATATGAAGTAACTCTCGCTTGCGAGTATCTGCCTCTTGATAACATCTATTTCCTCCGCCGAAAACACTTCGCGATCCTTAAGATGTTTGAGAAAACTCAAATCGCCGCAGGTAAAGACCTCCACATCTTCCGCGGCACTGCCAACCGATAGTCTCAAAAATTCGCATATACGCTCGACGAGTTCGATAAAACTCGCCTTCGCATCGGAGTAATCTATCTCGCCCTCCTCGTGTTCGAGCCAGTTAAGATATGAACGCTGAAGTATCACGGGAGGAGTGTGCATCCTGCAGAAGCTGCCATCGGGCATCAAAACCACCTCGACATGTTCTTCGACACCGGCATCGGCCAAATCCCAGTATATCCTCTCGCTATTTTGATAGAGGATTAACTGTTTCGGATATGCATTTTTCCTTAAAAGCTCCTGCTCCACCTCCAGCGGCAGATGAGACGGAGACACATGAAGATCGCCTATGAAAACGAAAAACCGTCTGCCCGGATTTTGCCTGATTACTTCAGATATCAGCCGGGCGCTGGCACGATCCCTTTTCACCACATCCGAGCCCTTGGGTGCCGCGTCTATGGCAAACATCTCTAGGCCGTGATACCGGCAGAAGTCGAATATCGGTTTGAAATTCTCCCACAGGTCAAAAACCCAGTGCTCCTTTAGCCGGATTTTTTTGAGGAAGGTGGCTTCGCTTATCCGGTCTGTAAGATAGTCGTCTAGCACCTTTTGATGACGCTTGTGCAGGAGCTCAAGACCGACCACAAAGGACGGATCCTCCTTTACGGCGGCCTTGAGTATCCTCAGAAACGATCTCTGCGACTGATTGCAAGTGTGATAATCCCCAACATGGATTATGTCGGAGCGAAGCACCGCGTCCATCATCTCGTCTTGGTCGGACACGCGCAGATAATCCCCCACCGCGCGTTTATATTCTTTTTCATAGGCATCAAAACCCGGTTCCTGGACCAGCACCGAATGGTCTATGATGTCCTTGTTCCACTTCCAGAGCTTTTTCTGGATGTTTAAAAGTTCCTGTCTTGGGGAATCCTGCATGCGATTGTTCTACCACATGTCAATTCGATGAAAAACCAAAAAAACGATCGAGATTTATTTCGAGAATTACGCCGGCTAGATAGTTGTTTCTATCCATCCCATCGATATAGAAGATATTAAACGCCCTCTCATACCCTGCTGATAAATTCACCTTGACGTTTGAACTGGCATTGAAGTGAAAACCCGTCATGACGCGATAACGCACATCGGTTGGACCGGAAGCCGTCTTCACCACGTCGCCTGCAAGCCCATTTGCCTGAACAAGCTCGACATAGCGGTCAGATCTCCTGTAATCCCAATCAAACGACAGCCCAAACCAGGCATTGTCCGAAAACGTCTGACGAAAAAGTATGTGCGCATTATCGGCATCAGGCCCGGCATCGCTACCTATGATTTTTCTATTTTCGGTATAACCGGCGGAATAAAAACCGTGCCTATATGGAAGGGGGGTGTTTCTGGTGTATTCCATGCGAAGGTCCAGCGAACCCGAGCGGTTTAAGGCCGGGAAATACACCCCTCCCAAATAGGACATTCCGTGTTTCATAGTTTTTTCAATCGACTTCCACTTATCCTCCAGCACAAAGCCTCCATAAATCTGGCTACCCCTAAGACCTGGAATTCTCACGAGCAGATCCACCTCGAAGAGATGATTTGTAAGATTGGGATCATTGCCTGATGTGCCTGCCGGCCTGAAACCAAAAAACTCACCTATGACATCCACAAACCCCGGGCTTATCGCACCTTCGCCGCCCATCATCACCGAATGCCCGAAGCCGAATTCTACATACTGACAAGGCAATGCGCTTATCTTATATCCCGTGATCCACGCCCATTTTTGAGGATATTCCGGCCCAAGGTTAAAACCATAGAGAGTATAGCGCCATTCTCCCAGATATTTGAGTATCCAGGGAAGCCTCGCCGGAGTGGGATTTGTCACCCACATGCCGTCAAGGGGCCTTGGATTTGTCGAATAAAGAAGGCTGCCGCGAGCGCCGTAGCCCCACATTTGAGAGTCCCGACCAGCCTTGAAGCTGAAGTTGCCGACCTTGAACGTGCCGTAGGCATTTTGCAGATAGGCATGCGCCTGCATATCTCCGCTTCGAAACGAGTCAACTTCGAAACGCGGTTTTACGTATCCGGAAAAAAACTTTGTGGCTTCAAAACGCGCCACCGGCTCTATGGCGCTCGTAGCACCGTCTATGGCGTGACGGCCCAAGTTGTAATCTCCAAGAGGATTGGCCTCGGCTTGTATAGTGCCTCTTCCGTTGTTTGGAATTATCGTAAGCGGCGGACTGTTTAGATACCTGCCTTCCAAATAAAACTTTTCGAGTGGATGAACCCTGTATCTTTCGGCCTCACCGGAGGGAGCATTAAGATCGGCAATATCCTCCGCAAACTCCTTGGAAAGCCTTCTGAGACTGACCCTCGCCTGCCATAACCTCTTCTCGCTTCTCACAAAATCAGAATAGCTATGCGGCTCCCCGGAATCTATTTTTTCAAGGCTCTGCGTAGCCTCGATCGCCATACGTGCGAATTCGCTTCTAGGATACGGCCTCTGCCCAAGTATCGTGGGCTTGACGAGTCTGGCCGCGACTATCTTGTCCAGATCGCGATAATATTCGCTATCCGGCGGCACGCTCGAAGAACTACGGCTCCAAGCAAAAAGTTTTAACGGAATTACCGCAACAATCAATATGATGATTACAATTCTGATAATAGACCTCACGTCACATCCTCCAAGATACTCTCTTTGGGGCACTTCTAAAAACTACTGTTTCGGGGATCTCTAAGAATCGTCCATACGGTCAATGCGCGGTACCCACGCATTGACACTTCAGCATTTGATGTCCTCCTTTGGAGGACCGCAAACCGTTGAAGGTCGCAAGGCACCCCGACAGAGGCCGGCCGAGTCGTACTTAAGGTACGTCGCAGGCCGCGCCGATGGAGGGTAACGCAGCAGATGGGCGGTTATTAGAGATCCCCTTTTTTCAAAAACCGATTTTTAATCCTCCTGCCCACTATGATCAAGGCCGGCACGAGGAGCATGGCGGAAAATATCGAAGCGAATTCTCCTATGACGGCCATCACGCCAAATTGCGCCACCGCCTGATTGGCCGATCTCGTAAGGACGAAATATCCCCCTATGGTGGTTAGCGAACACACCACGACCGCGCCGCCGGTATTTCTTATTATATCGACCGCCCGTTTTTCACCTTCTTCCCTAAATCTCATGGCTACGTTCACGGCATAATCGACACCAACGCCGAAGGTAAGAGGCAGCGCTATGAAATTAAAGAAGTTGATCTTGATGTCGAGAAGAGCCATCGATGCCAGCATCATGATAACGACCCAAACAAGCGCCGCTATCACCGCATAGCCCTCGCTGACTTTTCTCGTAAGTATTATCACGAATCCCGAAACGGCAAGAAACGAGATCAGGGTGAGAAGCGGTGCATCCTTTTTGACTATTTTGACGAGGTCGGCGAATATCATCGACGGCCCGGTAGCGTGAAGCACGCGCCCGTCGGGTAGCGGTATATTCTGGACGTTTTCGGCAAACCTTATGAGATTTCGTCCATCCGACAGAGGCATACCGGATCTGGGATTGATATATGCAAAAGTACCTACGTTGCCCTCAAGATCGGTGAAGTTTCTCACCAGATCCTCGGGGAGGTCGTCTAGGTCGAGCCTGTATTTTTCGAGCGACTTTCTGATCGTGCGAAGCTGCCTTCCGATATCTCCGCCCAACTGCGAAACCCAACCGGCATCGAGCAGCCTGTCATATTTTTTGAGAATGATTTCACGACGATCCTGCTGCTTTGGCAGAAGATCGTAAACGCTGTAACAATAATCGACCATGCGTTCGCTGTCGCTTCTTGCATCGTTTTGTCTCTTCACGGCCTCGCATAATACCGGACCATCGCCGGGGTTGTCTAAAAGCACGACAGCCGGCGTCATCGACCCAACCCATAGCTTGGCAACTCGCCGTTCCAGCGCTTCGGTCCCTTCGATCGCCGAGATCCTGTTGCGAAGTTTTGAAAAATCATACTCGATCGAGTTTGGAATATATTCCACCACTATGAAAGTCGCCACCACGACCAGGACAAAAGAACCGGCAACCACGAAAACCGGAAAGTGATGCAGCAGCCTGTCTATAGTCGGGAAAAGAGCGCTTTTTCTTCTTGGCGCCGACAGTTTGCTCATCTTGAACATGGAGAGCACGCGCTCGGACACGAGTATCATAAGCGGCAAAAAGAGCATTGCCGATATCCAACAAAACATAACGCCCACCGAACCGATGAATCCAAACTGGGAAAGCCCTCTGACCCTTGCTATCATAAGTATGGAAAAAGAAAGTGCCGTGGTCACGGCCCCCAACAAAGTTGGCAGCCACGCACGGGTAAGGGCATGCTCCATGGCAGGCAACGGCTCCTTGCCGGATTTTCGTTCCTCCAGATATCTGCCCATGAGTATGATGCCGTAATTGATGCCGGTGCCTATGATTATGGATGCCAGAAAGGCCGTCTGCGCATTTAGATATCCTATTGCGACGCGCGTCACCGCGAAGGTAAAGGATATGCCAACAAGCAGCGTCACGCCCAGAAACACCACTATGCGAAGTTTCAGGAAATACAAAAGCACGACGGAAACGACGAGAAAAATGCACAGCGCCAAGGTAGAGAGCATGTCACTTTTTAGGGTGTCATATTCTTCCACGGTTGAAACCACGTTGCCGCAGTAACCGACCTTCATGTCGCGATCATACGACGACGGTGAAAGTTCGCCTACTATGCCGACAACCTTCGCTATGAGTTCCCGGGCGCTATCCACAGCCAAAGACACGCTCTGCGGCCTTATCATGAGGATTAAAAAACGCCCTTCCTCACCGCCGTAATAGTCTTCATGGATGGCAAGCGGCATCTTCATGTTTCCCTGGTTATTCTCCTCGATGTCGTCGATCTTGAGAGTAACCGGGGCATCATCTTCGCCAAGATCCAGAAAAAACGGCGTGCGCTTGAATTTTTCATAATCGACTATACGCCTGAGCCTCCCGTAGAGTTTGTCTAGATCGTCAATGTCTAGATAGTGAAGGATGTTGTTCTCGTAATATTCCTTTATGCGGTCAACCTTGGATATGACGTATCTTATCTCCTCGGGAGGAAGATTATTTAGCTTGTTCGTTAAATCATCGATGAACTTCATGTTAGCACTCACGTTGGGGCTCTCCACCGCCACCGTAAGCACCGACACTCCCCCAACCTTTTCGAGCATGCGGTCGAGTTCCACCACGCTAGGCGACTTTTCAGGCAAAAGTTCGTTGAGCGAACTTCTAAGCGTAAGGCCTGAAGACACGAAAACCGCGGCGACAAAAAGCGCCACAGCTATGCCGAGGCACAAAAACCTGTGTCTGTTGGCAAACCCAAGATAGGATGAAAAAAACGACTGGACGATGTCACCCATTTTTCGTCCCCGCAGCAAGCACCCTCTTGACAATCGCCTTCACGTAAAACAGCGCCGCAAGGAAGATGTTTACCGCCACCTCGGCGCGATAGACGATGAAACCATCTACGTTCTCGGCGGTGGATTTTTCGAATATGTAGAGAGGGTTTCCAAGAAAGGCCGAGGAGATGATATCTGGCCTTTGGAAAACGCTGATCAATGTAAAACTCCATCCGGAAAAAGGCCAAAACACATACACCTGATAATCGTAGGTGACAGTATCCGCAAAGATGTGCAGGAAATAGCCAAGCGTCATCATGAAGTAGCACCCCAAAATACCGGCGCGTCGAAACACGAGCCTGGCCAGAGGAAGCACCGCCAGTGGGATTAAAAATCCGGCAAGCGGGGTATGCATGATGTTGTGCGGCCGCCACATACCTTCGGGAACGTAGCCTGCGATGTGCAAAAAAATGACGTCGAACATGTGGGTATAAGCCGACAGCACCTGTCCACCTATCAGGAGGCACACAAAAAGCTGCCTGCGTCCGTCTTTAAGACCCCAGTAGAGGAGAAAGAATAGAAGCGCGGCGTTGCCTGCCTGATCGTGCACATACATCGCCCATTTCCCGGGAGCATAAAATTGCGTCAACATCGCAAAGACGATGAGAAAAATTCCGTAATAGGCAAAGCACAGGTTGGTCTCTTTTTCATCCAAAAGATCCACGCTGCCCGCAACGGCCGAAGCACACATGAAATGACCTATCGGTGTCATCTACACTCCAGATAAAAGGAATTCCATCGTGAAATTAAAACGGAAGATCGTAACGCATCCTAAGCCTTCTCCACACCTTCATCAGCGCACAGGAAACGAGGTACGCGACTCCGGTGACGAACCATCCCGCAAATATGTCTATGACCCAGTGATGCCTGAGATACACGGTGGAAAACCAAAGGCTCGTTACCATCGGCACATAGGCATACCAAACGATACGACAGGTTTTGTTCATGTTCCTGAACTTGAAGGCATAGATAAGTGCAACCGCCGATATGCCGACATGAAGGCTCGGAAAAGCGCCTCCACTCACCACCGAAAGCCCGTCCCACGCGCCCTGCAGTCTGTCGAAGAAAAAAAGTCCCTGAAGCCTTATCGGATCGGTATAGAGATGCTCTATGAAATATCTCGGTGGGGAACATGGCAAAAACACATAACCTGTAAAGCCAAGCAGAAAAGTGAAGGTGAGCGTAAGCGCCATATGCCGAAATTCCGCCCTTTTGCCCCACAGCGACAGCAAAAACATTAGAAAAAGCGGCTCGGCCAAATAAAGAGCATAGGAAAGAGACATTATGTCCGTCAAAAGGGGCGAATATATCTTTTGCGCCCAGATCGTCGGCTCTACACCTAAAATGACCAAGTCCCACTCGCGCATGACACCGGCTATATCAAACGGCATCACCTGCCCTGCAACGGCCGCAAGATTTTCGTATAGGAAGACCACGAGAACAAACGGAACCCAATCGCGAAGCATGTACATGGAACCTTCGCGCCAGTTTTCGGGATCGCGCTTTATGCGCATGGCTATGGCAAACAGCATTATCACGACAGGCAATATAACCGTGGCCTGAAAGAGCCTCACCTGCCCCCCAAGCGATATGGCGCTGCCCACAAGCAAAAGCGTCATGAACATTAGCACGAGGTTGTCAAAGCCTATGGTTGCGATCCGGTAAAGCCCTCTCTCAAAAAGACCCTTTATAAGGACGGGAAACATCGTTTTTACAAATCCGCGCCGCCTAATAGCTGGCAAAGACCCTATTGCATCTGTCGATGTGTTTCTAGTGGCAGTCATAATTTGCCAGAACTTATTCATATATTCTCAAAGCTCAACAAAAAAGTTCGAAATTCATGATATTTCGTGCTTTTATTAACGGTCTTATTATGAAACCGTTAATATGCACATCACCATATCTGATATGCGCATAACGTTACCTCGATTTAATTGATACTATATATATTTACATAGGGTGATTAATGTGCCGATGCCTTGACCAATCAAAAACCGGATTTGACAAAAATCACACCATAAACGATAAATGCGCAAATTTTTTACCCTTTTCGAGGAATATTTAAGGTGAAAATAGGAATAGTGACAGAATATTTCTATCCCACCTTGGGAGGAATAACCGAAAATATATATCATTTCGCGTTAAACCTCTTAAGGCGCGGTCACAAATTCAAAATAATTACCGGACGTGGAAAAAGCCCCGAGGGCATAGATCCCCGGGTACTTTCCAAAATCATCTACGTTGGTAAAAGCGTCCCGACTTTTTTTAACGGTTCTTGCGGGCGGGTGAGCGTGGGGGTTGGACTTTGCAAAAAGATGAGCAAAATCTTCGAACGGGAGCGCTTCGACATAATACACCTGCATTCTCCCATGTACCCCACCCTTACCTATATCGCCAACATGCGGGCAAACGCCCCGCTGGTGGCGACTTACCACACCTGCACCGACAACACTTTGCTCTATAGCCTTGCGCATGTCCCACTTCGCAATATGGCACAACGCATAGCGGGACATATCGCAGTTTCTGAAACTTGCGCCGCCGACAATAGAAGATTTTTCGATCTAAACTTCGACATCATACCAAACGGCGTGGACGTGAAATGGTGGGCAGAAGGACGGCGCAGTATAAAAAAATTCGATGATGGCAAAATCAACATATTGTTTCTTGGAAGACCAGACAGCAGAAACGGTCTCGAAACTCTAATCAGCGCCTTTGAAATCATCCATGAAAATTTTCCCAAGACCCGACTTATTGTAGTTGGCGATGGACCACTGGGATTTTATTTCAAGAGCCTTGTTCCCGATAGTCTCAAAGATTCGGTTTTTTTCGAGGGAAAGGCCACAGATAAAAGACGCGATTATCTGGCAATGGCCGACATAATGTGTTTCACACCCGACATAGCCTCTTTCGGGGTGACGATACTGGAAGGCATGAGCGCCGGAAAGGCAATAATAGCCTCCGACATTCCCGCCTTCCGGGGGCTTGTGACAGACGGGGAAAGCGCCCTGCTGGTAAAACCGCGGGATGTCGGCCGGCTGGCATCGGCGATCACAAGGCTCCTAAAAGACGAGGAGCTCAGGGCCTCTATCGCGGCCACCGCCGCCATGCGGGTTGAAAGATACGACTGGAAAAGGGTGACGCAACTTCACCTCGAATACTATGACGATATCCTTCGAAGAACCGGAAGGCAGCCTAAGTCTGAAACCAGCATGGGGCATATTTCAGGCATACAGCAGCAACAAAATCCAAGAGAATAACAAAGGCGCGCAAAATCATGACGCCCTGTATGGACCCGGAAAGATAAACGAGCTATGAAACGCAAGATCATATCAGCGGCAGGATGGATCATATCGGCGGCGATGATAGTATCGCTTTTTTTAAAGCTAGACGTAGGTGCGCTGTGGAAAGAACTTATAAGCGCCCGCTGGACATGGATTGCGGCAGCCGCCGCTTTAAATTTGACGGTCGTTTTCATGAAGGCACTCAGGTGGCAATGGTTTATGCGGCCCCAAAATGCGGCCCGCATTCAGGATATATTAAACGCAACCGTCATAGGTATGGCCGGCAACAACCTCTTGCCTGCCCGAGGCGGAGATTGGTTAAAAATATACCTCATCGGCAAATGGCAAAGCACCTGTAAGACGGGGCTTATATCTGTTGCGGGACTCGACAAGCTATTTGACGGATTATCTCTTCTCATACTTTTTGGCATTCTCTCGATGCACTCCACCTTTCCTCAATGGGTAAAGGACGGGACGATCGTATTTTCAATCGCAATGATTCTCCTTCTCAGCCTTTCAATATTTTTACTGCTGCATCACAGACACGAGCAAAACGAGATGCCGAAAAGCTGGAGACGAATTCGTAATTTCGCCGCAAAGCTAGGCAACGGACTTTCCGCGCTGAAGAGTTTAAGGCTCACCACAGGAGCTCTGGCGCTTTCCATACTTGCCTCTGCCGCGCAAATACTCACTATATGGCTGTGTCAGAAAGCCTATGGGCTTTCGCTCGACATGTGGGTACCCGCCATCGTCTTCGTTGCCGTCAACCTGGCCATAATGATACCCTCGGCGCCAAGCGGAGTCGGTCCTTTCGAAATGGCAGCGATGCTCACCTATTCGTGGCTCGGAATAAAATCCGAGGTGGGATTTAGTGTGGCGCTTATGTATCACGCCGTGCAATTCATACCGATCACCCTGGCCGGAGTAGTCCTATATCTGGAAACTACCAGACGATCCGCGCACAAAGGCATGGAAAAAGCGAAAACGATGGTGGAGGTCGAATGAAAAATCGATACATTCTGGGAATAATAGGCGCCGGAAATATGGCCGAGGCTCTTATACGCGGTTTGCTTAGATCAAATCTCGTCAGAAGCTACGAGATGCTTGCCTCGGCAAGAACGCTTCGCCGAATCAAATTTCTTGAAAAAACCTACGGCGTTCATACGACAAGAGACAACAAATCCGTGATATCGGCCTGTGACACGATAATACTTTCGATAAAACCGCAGGACATGCGCACCGTAGGTGAAGAAATAAAGTCCTGCCTTTCAAAGAATCACCTTCTCATATCCATCGCGGCTGGGATAGATTTTGCGAAACTTCGCGAAATATGCGGACCCAGTCCCAAACTCATAAGGGTCATGCCCAACCTTCCGGTTGTGATAGATGAAGGAATAAGTGCGATTTACTGCGGCCCACGCATATCCGAACGTTATCGAAGATTCGCTCACCAGATATTTCAGGCGGTTGGAAACACCGTGGATATAAAAAACGAAAAGCTAATGGATGTGATAACCGGACTTTCCGGAACCGGACCGGCCTATTTTTTCGCGCTCATGGAGGCCTTGGAATGCGCCGGCACAAAGCTGGGACTTGACCCGCAGATTTCAAAAATGCTCACGCTTCAAACAGCGGTAGGCGCGGCAAAGATGGTAAAACAGACGGGCGCAACGCCTAAACAACTGCGAGAACGTGTAACCTCCAAAAAAGGAACCACCCAAGCTGCGATGAATCACTTTAAGAAAAAACAATTCTGGAAAATCGTCGAAGAGGCGGTGGAGGCGGCCACCGGGCGCGCCAAAGAACTGTGTGGGGAGGTTAAAAAACCCAGACCGCAAAACCGGAGGTGAAAAATGTCCTTACTTGGTTACCTGATACTCGCGATCGCAAAGATTTTAGGGCTCGTGATAAACATCTATACCATGATCGTCATCGTGGCCGCCCTTCTCTCTTGGGTCAACCCCGATCCCTACAATCCCATCGTGCGCATCATCTACAGGCTCACCCAGCCGGTATTTGCAGCAGTTAGAAAGTTGATGCCGGGTTCTCTTAGATCTATGCGTTTAGACCTCTCGCCCATAGCCGTTCTGATAGCACTTGTGATAATAGAAACCATCGTCGTATCGGAGCTTTATAACCTTGCTGCGAGCATGCGTTAAGATGCACCCCGCAATATCACAAAAACAAGAATGCGTATTGCTGCAGTGTAGAATATCGCCAAAATCAAAAAGAAACTCCATAAGGAGGCTCTGCGACGATGCCTTGCTCATATCCCTCAAGGCTCCTCCTGTAGATGGAAAGGCCAACGAGGAGCTCGTCAAATTCTTGTCCAAACTGTTCGATTTAAGAAGGTCCGAGATCACCATAGAGAGGGGGCACACCTCGAAAAACAAACTCATAAAACTTTCAGGCATTTCCAAGGAGGAAGTAATAAATCGCATAAAAACATTTTTAAAAAATCATTCAGACGTCAATTAGGCGCAGTCCACTTCAGTTCCCAGATTGCCAATTTCCTAATGCGCATCGGCCCAGTTTGTGCCCCGGCCGATATCCACGATCAACGGAATTTTAAGCGTCGCAGCACCCTCCATCGCAGATTTTACGAAGGAAGCAACTTTGTCTGCATCATCAATTGGAGTTTCAAACACGAGTTCATCGTGGACCTGAAGCAGCATCCTGGAATTCGGCGAAATATCGTGAATGCCGGCGTGGATTTTCACCATCGCCATTTTGATTATATCTGCGGCAGTTCCCTGAAACACAGTATTGAAGGCCATGCGTTCCGCCATCTGCGAAAATTGACGGTTCTTGCTGTTTATATCGGAAAAAAATCGCCGACGTCCAAAGAGCGTCTCGACATAGCCGTTTTTTCTGGCGGCGGAGAGTATCTCGTCGCGATACTTTCCCACCCCCGGATATTTTCCGAAATAATTTTCTATATACTCGCCCGCCTCGGCAGGCGTTATCGAAAGCTGACGGGCAAGTCCGTAGGCCCCCTGACCGTAGATCGTTGCAAAGTTGACCGTCTTACCGGCCGCCCTTTGCTCTCTTGTCACAGCCTCCACGTTGACGCCGAAAATCCCCGATGCCGTAATGGCATGCACATCGAGCTTTCTGACAAACGCGTCCACCAGATTTTCATCACCTGACATGTGGGCCAGCACCCGAAGTTCTATTTGGGAATAGTCGGCAGACACCAGACAAAAACCATCCTCCGCCACAAACGCCTCGCGTATTTTTCTGCCTTCATCGGTCATGGCGGGAATATTCTGCAAATTTGGCTCCGACGATGACAGCCTGCCGGTGGCAGTTCTGGCCTGATTGAAGGATGTGTGTATCCGGCCGGTTTTTTTATCTATAAGCCCCCGAAGCGCATCGACATAGGTAGATTTAAGTTTTGAGAGGCTTCTGTACTCTATGACGAATCTTGGCAGTTCATGTTCCAACGCCAATTCTTCCAAGATATCCTGACTTGTGGAAAATCCGGTTTTGGTCTTTTTGGCCGACGGCAGACGAAGCTTTTCAAAAAGGATCGTTCCCAACTGCTTTGGCGAAGCTACGTTAAAACTCTCGCCGGCGATTTCGTGGATCTTTTTTTCGAGGGCAGCTATGCGCTCCGAAAAATCCTCATCGAGAAGCGAGAGTTTGCCCGCATCCACCTTCATGCCGGCTAGCTGCATATCAACTAGCACTTCCATCAGCGGCATCTCTACACCGAAAAAAAGCTCGGCGTAATCATCCAACACCGCATCTTTGAAGATTTCAAATAGGCGAAAAGCTACGTCGGCATCTTCGCAGGCATAATCGCGGGCTTCGTTGGGGTTTATCTCGGAAAAATTCTTCTGCGACTTGCCCTTTCCCACCACGTCCTCGTATCTAATCGTTCGATGCCCTAAATACTTTGTCGCCATGGCATCTAGACCATGCTCGGACTCGGCGTTTATAAGATAGGATGCAAGCATCGTATCGAAATATATGCCATCAATATCAAATCCGAGTCTTTTTAATATCGAGAGATCGTAGTTTAGGTTCTGACCCAGTTTCTTCACTTCGGGATTTGACAGTATGGATGCGATAAAATTTCTAAAAGATTCGCGCCCAAGACATTTCCCATAAAGATGCCCAACCGGAAGATATGCGGCCTCGCCAGCCCCCCAAGCTATAGATGCACCCACTATCTCTGCCTTCATGACATCAAGGGATGTCGTTTCCAAGTCTATCGACAATATATTCTTATTTTTAAGCATGTTACCTAGACTATCTAATGCTTTTTCGTCATCTATCAGTAAATATTTTTCGTAGGATATAGATTTTACAGCTTCTTGCCCCTTATTCTCATCTAAAAGCTTTGTAAATTCAAGCTCTTTGAACATTTCAACGATTCGAGGAGAAAAGGAATTGCCCCTCTCGCAATCCTTAACGTTATACTTGATGGGAACATTTTTATCTATTTGAACTAACTTTAACGATAGTCTTGCAATGTCTTTATTTTCAAGAATTTTCTTACCTATCGCGCCCTTTATGCTGCCCGCATTGTCGAGGATGGATTCGAAAGTTCCGTACTCGGCCACAAGCTTCATGGCCGTCTTGATGCCTACCCCCGGAACACCCGGTATATTATCCGATGAATCTCCCGCAAGACCCAAAACCTCCACTACCCTATCAGGCCCTACTCCGAATCTTTCCTTCACCTCTTCAGGGCCTATCCTAAGCCCCTTCATCTGATCGAATATGGAAACTCCTTCGCCCACAAGTTGCATCAGATCCTTGTCGCCTGAAACTATCACAACATCGACAAGGCCTGAAAGACCAACGGCTATAGTTCCAATTATGTCGTCGGCTTCGTAGCCCGGCATTACAAAAGACTTTATACCCATCGCTTCGGTTAGCGGCATGACAAGCGGAAACTGCTCTTTCAAATCGTCCGGCGGCTCTTTGCGGTTGGCTTTATACTTATCGTAGAGCCCGTCCCTGAAGGTGGGTTCGGGACTATCAAAACACACCGCGATATAGTCTGGTTTTTCGTCACGGATGAGCCTTAAAAGCATCTGGGCATAACCGTAGAGGGCGCCGGTAGGAAATCCTTTCGAATTGGAAAGCGCCGGAAGGGCATAATAGGCGCGAAAAAGATAATTTGCACCGTCGATAAGATATAACTTTTTCTTTTCCATGATGGTTCTTGGCGATGCCCTTATATTTTTTTATGACTAAAATAGCCTTTGGCTTCGCCAACGACCGTGAGAGAACCAGAAATGACCAAGGTGTCGTCCTTGCCGATCCTGGACATGACCTGCTCTATGGCCTCGGTGGTGGCTTCGACTATCTCTATTTTCGCACCCGAGGACCTGACGGCGGCTGCAAGATCTTTCGGAGATGCCGCCCGGGGTGAGGGTGCGCGCACGCACACAACCTCGCGAAAAAGCGGCGCCAATGGACGCACTATACCCGAAACGTCCTTGTCGGCCAAAACGCCGAGCACCAGAACCGATTTAGACTTTTTCAGATTGGCGCGTAGATAGGATGCAAGAGACTCTGCACCCGCCACATTGTGTGCCGCATCGAGTATGACCCTGGGATTTTCGGAAACAGTTTCTATCCTGCCGGGCCAACGGGTCTTTGAAATGACCTCGTCTATATTTTTTATGATAAATCCGTGATGAGAAAGATAATTAGAAGCCTCTATCGCGCAGGCTGCGTTTTGTCTTTGATGTTCTCCGGCAAGACCCAACGGATAGGTAACCTCATCGGGGGTGGCCAAACAAAGTGGCGAACCGATGTCATCACAAACCCGCCTTATCACGTTCATCACCTCCGGCACTTGATAGGATACGACCGTAGGCACGCCGCGCTTTATGATACCGCATTTTTCGGCGGCGATATCGGTAAGGACATTGCCCAAATGAGACATATGATCCATGGAGATTGGAGTTATCACCGAAACCTTGGGCGTTATGACGTTTGTGGCATCCAATCTGCCGCCCAAACCCGTCTCGAATACCGCTAGGTCAACCTTTTTCTGCTTGAAATATACGAAGGCCGACATGGTTATCATCTCGAAATAGCTAAGCATCTTTTCATCGGGGAGCGCACTTCTGACCAAATCCATAACGCTCGCAAAATCGTCTTTGGAAATCATTTTGCGATCCACCTGAATTCGTTCTCTTACATCGATTAGGTGAGGAGAGGTATAAAGGCCCACCCTGTATCCATTTCCTTTTAGTATATCCGCCAAAAATGCGGAGGTTGAACCCTTGCCGTTGGTACCACCTACATGGACGGAAGGATATTCATTCTGCGGATTGCCAAGGACATGACAGGCCTCTAGTATAGCGTCAAGCTCCATATGGAAACCTTTGGGCCTTAGCGATTCAAGAAAATTCAGGGCGTCTTCGTAGTTCATGTTCACTCCAATTGTGATTCGTACATGTCAGATGATTTTTATCACAAGCGCGGTTATATCGTCGCGTGGAGTGAGAGGATCTATAAAAGCCTGCACGGTCTCCACCACCACATCGACTATCTGCCTGGAATTGCCGACCACCGCATCAGTTAGACACTCAAGAAGCCGAATGCGGCCAAACATTTCGCCGTCCCGATTTCTGGCCTCGGTGATGCCGTCGGTGTACATGAGTATCACATCGCCTTTTGACACCACCATCTGTTTTTCATGAAACACGGTTCTCGGCTCTATCCCCACCAAGGGATCGTCGGTTCCTATTTCCTCGAACACACGGCTTGCGTTTCGCCAAATCACAGGCGGGGGATGTCCGGCAGTGGTATAGCTTATGATCTGCCTTGAACGCACGTATTGAAGATAGGAGAGGGAAATGAACTGCTCGGCCTGATACAAATCCTCGTAGATTATCGAATTTATTTTTTCTACCATCTGCGAAGGCGTGAAGGCAGCCTCGCGCTGGGCCCGGATGGCGGACCTAAACGCCGCCATTATGAGGGCAGCCCCTATGGAGTGCCCCGAAACATCTGCAACCACGAAGGCGGGTTTTTTATGGTCGGTCATAAAACAATCGTAATAATCGCCTCCCACCTTTTCAGCCGTGATTAGCCTGCCTGATACATCCAACCCCTCGATCGACGGAGAATTTTCTGGAACGAGTCGATATTGTATCTGCCTTGCAATTTCGAGCTGTTGTCGCAAACGAAGAGATGCCTCCCTCTCCTCCATGAGTTTGCTTATATGCAGATAGGCCGCCGCCTGATTGGAAAGTGTTGTCAGAAGACGCAGATCATCTTCGGTAAATGGACTTTTGTCGGAGCGATCGGTGACATTTATCACGCCAAGGGCCTCTTCGCCCATCTTCAGGGGAAAACAGGTGACAGGTGCCGATATCAAAGATGTGGTCTTGTATCTTTCCCTTCCCGAACCCAGCCCTTCTGCCTTTATATCTTTTATAAGAATAGGTTCATGGCTGGCAAACACCTTTCCGGAAATACCCTCACCCACCCTGACAACCGCCTTCTTCACTATTTTGGGATCCATGCCTCGCGCCGCGACTATACGAAGGGCCGATATCGATTCATCGTAGGTCATGATCGACGCCTTCTCAACGCCCAGGAATCTGACAACTACGTCAAGTATCATGTCGTAGATCTGACCGGGAGTGGCGGCCCTCGCAATCGCCTCGCTTAAAGCTGAGACGACATCCATATGATTGTGGCTTCTTTGTTCTTTCATATTCTGTAGGTCATCCTTAAATGATGTTCGCCGCCGGAGACAAAACTTTCAATCTCAGACATGAGTTGTCTTATGATAAATAAGCCGCGACCGTGATTTAGCATTTCATCTGGTTCCGGAGTATCTATGTCTTCTATACCTTTACCCCTATCGACAACCTCCATAACGATGCCAGAGTCTGAAACCTTAAGCGATATAACTATCGGCAATTCCGGGTTCCCATCGTGCGCATGAAAGATTGCGTTGTCAACGGCCTCGGTAAGAGCCAGAGAGCAAGGCATCAAGGCAAGGTCCGGAAAACCGCTTCCTTTCAAAAGCCCGGCAACAGCGCCAACCCATTCCCTGAGAGGTTTTAGATGACGCGTATCACTTTTTATGCAAAACGAACTTTTAAAATTCACAGGGCCTCACGAAAATTTTTTGACGGCAGCGGCGGAATCGTTGCATACGTCGAAAAGCCTGTGCAATCTCGTGATTTCGAATATTGTTTTCACCTCTTCGGAAAGCGCGGACACTTTCACATCGCCATCCCTTTGACGGACCCTACGCAACAGGGAGATCAAAATCCCAAGGCCCATCGAATCGATGAAATTGAGATTCGAGCAGTCTATCACGAGCTTGGTGGACCCGCTCTTCACCAGATCATAGGTGATTTTTTTAAAACCTGCCACAGTATCGGCATCGAGAGAACCTCCGCAGAAAACCACCTGAACACCGTCTTGCATCTTCACGTCTATGTTCATAAAACCTCCGTTAGGTTATCTAAGATCGTATTGTTTGATCTTCCGGTAAAGAGTCGCCTGTCCTATTTTGAGTTTCCTGGCCGCTTCGCTCACGTTTCCAAGACAACGCTTCAACGCGACTTCTATAGCGTATTTTTCGACCATGTCGAGCGGGATTATTCGCTGGCCATCCAAGGGGGCCATCGACGGGTCGGACGGCCCTCCGGAAAGCTCCTCCGAACGTTTCTGTATCTGCACCGGAAGATGCGACACCTTCACGCGACTGTCGTTATTTAAGACGACCACCCGTTCTATTATATTTTCAAGTTCTCTTACGTTACCCGGCCAATCGTAGGCCATAAGAATCTCCATGGCCTGCGGAGTAAAATCTAAAAATATTTTGTCGTTTTTTTCGACGTATTTCCCGAGAAAATGCTTCGATAAAATTGGAACATCGTCCCGACGTTCGCGAAGAGGAGGTATATGGATGGGAACGACATTGAGCCTGTAGAAAAGATCTTCCCGGAAACGTCCGCTTTCGACATCGACGGATATATCCCGGTTTGTGGCGGCTATCACCCTTAAATCGACAAGTATGGATTCGTTGCCACCTATGCGCATAAAGCTTCTTTCCTGAAGAAAACGCAAAAGTTTGACCTGAAGCAGGGGATCCATTTCGCTTATTTCGTCTAGAAACAGCGTGCCCTCATGCGCCCTCTCGCAGCTGCCGAGGTAGCGTTTGTCGGCTCCTGTATAGGCACCTTTTTCGTGACCGAACAATTCGTTTTCGAGGAGCTCTCGGGGAATAGCGCCGCAGTTTATATCCAGAAACTTCTTTTTTCTTCTATCGCTTAGATTATGCACGGCCTTGGCAACGAGTTCCTTGCCCGTTCCGCTCTCGCCTGTGACGAGCACCGTAGCATTGCTTTTGGCCACCATCCGGATCATGTTGAAAATTTCTCTCATCTGGTGACTTTGCCCTATTATTCCTTCAAACCCCTCATCCATTATCATCTGACTTTCCAGAAAATACACCCTCTTGGTCAGATCATACATCCGAACGGCGTTTTCCACGACCTTATGGAATTTTTCTTCGTCCAAAGGAAAAAAAAGATAGTCGAAAGCACCGGCCTTCATCGCAGAAACTGCACTTTCAGGTGATTTGGAACGGGTAATAACGACAACGGGCATATTATCGTCAACGTCGTGAAAACCCTTTATGAGCTTGGCACAGCCGCTGGCGTCCGGACCGTCCATGACTATCACGCCGCAATCAGCACCGGCGACACTCACGTTCCAATCGATCGTTCTCGTCGGGATGACCGAGAACCGCCAGGAACCCCGGGTAAATATCTTTTCTATCGCCGGAGAAAGAGCACGCCCGTCGTGAACCACGATGATGTTCGCATTTTCCATTTCAGCAACTCCTTTTCCTTGGCCTGCGCATACCTAAACAGATTTCACTTCTTTTTAAATTCTTCAACGCTAATGCCATATTTTATGATGAGTTTTTTGAAGTTGGACCTATCCATTACTGCACGTTCTGCGGCGAATGACACATTACCGCCACAATCCTGCAAAAGACCCGTTATATAACTGCGATTGAAAGATTCCATCGCCTGGTTTTTTGCCTCTTTATAGTTTAACTTCAAAAGATCGTTGCCTGAAATTTCGCGCGCTAAATAAAAGGTCTCGCCCAATATTCGCGGAGGAAGGTCCTGCGCGGTTATGGTATCGCTTGAGGCTAGCACGACCGCCCTTTCAATTATATTTTCAAGCTCCCTCACATTGCCAGCCCAGGAATAATTCTGAAGAACCTGAAGGGCATCGATCGATATCTTCTCGACCGAGCGAGCGGCTTTCTCGCTGAATTTTTTCAAAAAATGATAAACCAGAAGAGGAATATCCTCCCGGCGCTCACGCAGCGGAGGAAGAGTTATGCCTATCACATTTATCCTGTAATATAGATCCTCGCGAAAGCGACCCTCGTGCACGGCCATTGCAAGATCAACATTTGTGGCTACTACAAGCCTTACATCGATAGAAATGGAATCGGTTGCGCCTACGGGCCTTATTTCCCTGTCTTGCAAAACCCGCAAAAGCTTTACCTGTACAGCCGGAGGAACTTCGCTTATCTCGTCTAGAAAAACGGTGCCGCCATTTCCCTCTTCAAAAAGGCCCTTCTTATCGGCGATCGCGCCCGTAAAGGCACCCTTTATATGGCCAAATATTTCGCTTTCAAGCAGTCCCGTTGGAATTGCGGAGCAATTAATTACGACAAAAGGCTTATCCTTTCGCTTCGATCTTGAATGAATAGCCTTGGCCACGAGTTCCTTGCCCGTACCGCTCTCACCGTATATGAGAACAGTAGAGGTCGTCGGGGCGATGCTTTCGATAACATTGAAGACCTCCTGCATCTTCATGCTCCTGCCTATCATTTCCTCGTAGAAGGTATCGCCAAGCGCCTTCCTTTCAAGCATGCCTATTTTCTGAAGCAGCCTGTAACGCTCCATCGCTTTTTCGATGACCCCGGCAACCCTATCCATGTCATCGAAAGGCTTGGCTAGATAATCATACGCCCCCATTCTCATGGCATTTACGGCCAGCTCCACCGAGCCTAGCCCGGTCATTATGATGATCTCGGTATGAAGGTTGTTTATCTTGGCGTGTTCTAAAAACTGCATCCCTGAAAAACCCGGCAACATGACATCCACTAGGGCAACCTCGTAGAGCCCCGTTCCCAAAAACTCCAAAGCTTCTTCCGCATTTTTGGCAACCTCGAAGGTCCAACCCTTCCCTTTGGCGAGTTTTTCGAAGACCCGCACTATCACACTGTCGTCATCTAATATCAGCAGATTTTTCACCTTAAACGACATAGGGCAACCAGTCCTTATTTATCGACTTTCAGTTTTTTCTTTTTTATTTTTTCCACAAGCGTTGTTCTGTTCAGTTTCAAAAGCGTTGCGGCGCGATTTTTGTTGCCACCGGTTTTCTTTAAGGCTTCGGTTATAAGATTTGTTTCAAAATCGCTTACGGCTTTTTTGAAAGATATGCCGAAATCGGGGATTATATTTTCAGCGGAATTCACCACCTCCCCGGTAGCTCTCTCCACTTTTTTTCCAAAGACCTTAACGGGAAGGTCCGCGCTTTCTATAATGTTCCCGGCCTTGAGCACGGAGAGCCTCTCCATCATATTTTCCAGCTCACGGACATTGCCCGGCCAATTGTAGTTCACGAGCATTTTTTCCACATCCGGAGATATATCCTTGACGCATTTTCCCTGAGCATTGCAGCTTTTCTCCATGAAGTGACGTATTAGAAGCAAGACATCGCTTTTTCTTTCCCGAAGAGGCGGAAGGTGAATGGGTATCACGTTGAGGCGATAGAAAAGATCCTCTCGGAAACGCCCCTCTTTGACCGCTTTTTCAAGTTCCTGATTGGTGGCGGCGATGATACGCACGTTCACCTGATGCGTGGTTGAAGACCCAACAGGATCGAAGCGCTGTTCCTGAATCACGCGCAGGACCTTGACCTGAAGCTTGGGACTCATATCGCCTATCTCATCTAGAAATATGGTGCCCGTATCTGCAGCGTCGAACTTCCCCATCCTCGTGGCCACAGCTCCCGTAAAAGAACCTTTCACATGACCAAAAAGCTCGCTTTCCAAAAGTTCCTCGGGTATCGCCGCGCAGTTCACTACAACGAGAGGACGATCCTTTCTGGGGCTATTGTAGTGTATGGCTCTGGCAATGAGTTCTTTTCCCGTGCCGCTCTCGCCTGTTATGAGCACCGTGGAATCGCTTTCCGATACCTTTTCCACCATATCGAAGACGCCTGCCATCTCGTCGCTTGTTCCTACGATATTCTCGAAACGATATTTTTCGCGGATCTGTTTTTTTAATATCCTGTTTTCTTCTTTTAGCTTGGAGTGTTCAAGCGCTGTGACAAGCAGCGATGCAATATCGTCTAACTCAAAAGGTTTGGTGAGATAGTGATAGGCGCCTGCCTTCATGGCCTCGACCGCCGAGGTTATCGTACCAAAACCCGTAAGCACTATTGGAACAACCGAAGGTTGAAGTTTTTTCATCCTCTTGATGAATTCTATGCCGTCTATCTTGGGCATCACCAAATCCACAAGCGCAAGATCGACAGCTTCTTTTTCCAGCAGAGACAGCGCATCTTCGCCATTTGCAGCGACGAAAACTTCATAACCGAGCCCGCCTAAAAAACGCTCCAAGGCCTTGCGTATGGCAACCTCATCATCAACTATCAAAATCCTGGCCATGAAATCCCCCTATTCTTTTCCCGAAGGCAAAGTCACTATAAATTCGGTACCGCCCCCGTCAACGTCCTCATAATGTATGCTGCCGCCGTGCTCTCTTACAATTCTGTAGCTTATCGAAAGACCAAGACCGGTTCCCTTGCCCGGCTCCTTGGTCGTGAAGAATGGATCGAATATCTTGGGTTTTATCTCATTTGGTATTCCCATGCCCGAATCGCGTATGCGCACCATAACCGCCGCTCCGTCCTCGGAAGATTCCGTACTCACCCGAAGCACACCGCCTTTGGGCATGGCATGACATGCGTTGGTTATAAGGTTTAAAAAAACCTGTTGAAGACGATCGGGGATTCCGTTCACCTCCGGTATTCGCGGCGCGGCGTCAAAGATAAGCTCTACATTGAGCGACTGCATCTCCTTTCTGATGAACTGAAAAACCTTTTCGAGGACTATGTTTATGTCCACCAGACATTTTTCCCCATCCTTTGACATTCTCGAAAAGTCTAGCAGATCGGCGACTATCTTTTTGCAGCGCCCCGCAGCGTCTTCTATGATATCGAGATCGGCCATGGCATTTTTATTGTCACAGATATCTTTCCTTAGCAGCTGTATAAAAGCGATAATTCCACCAAGCGGATTATTGATCTCGTGGGCCACGCCACCTGCCAACATACCTATAGCCGCCATTTTTTCCTGTTGTATGATTTCGCGCTGCAGCCTGCGTTCTTCGGTTATGTCCCGGTAATACATTATTCCCATGGCCCCATCTCCCATAGTCGTAGCGGGATAGGCGCAGGCCTCGAATTCGAGTCCGCATGCCGGATTTTTTATCTGACGTATGGTCATCTTGCCCGTTGTCAGCGCCTGACTCAATGGACATCCTTCACATGGAGATTTTCTGTCTGCAAACACCTCAAAACATTTTTTACCTATGATCGTTGTAATCTCCTTGTCGGAAATCCTTGCCAGAGAAAGGTTTGCACGAACTATATGGTAATCTCCCGATACTATCTGCACCGGTGAGGTGATGGCATCGAAAGTGGACTCCCACATGTATTTGCCGCGCGAGAGTATCTCAACGAGCTCTTCGAGCTTGTCATTTTTTTTCTCGAGGCACTCAGTAGAGATGTCAGAATTCCGACTTTTTTTGGTTTTTTTGGGGTTCATAACTATCATTATGATAAGTACATCAAAATTTTCTAAAAAACCAGATAAAATTTTGACACTCTGTTTTTTCCCTAATTTCTCCTACAATAAACCTTAGCCTTAAGGTCGAGGATGAGGTCGAGGTCGAGGTCGAGGTTTATTATAATAGATGCTTAACCTTAACCTTAGCCTTAACCTTAACCTTGACCTTAACCTTAGCCTTAACCTTGACCTTAGCCTTGACCTTCTTAGCCTTTCATAATTAATTATTTTCAAATTTTCAGGCCTGTGATAAATCTCGTTCCCAAGATGAATAAGAGACGATTACTCACCAAGGCGACGTTATTACTGGCAACATTGCTTTTAGCGTGGAATCTTCCATCCTGCGAAAAGGGCAAAAAACCGGCGGCACCCGCTAAAGACGCCCCCGCGGCAAAGGTCAGCCAGTCCATTTCTACTCCAATCTTGGTCCCTCAGGAAAAGAGGCCCGAAAAGTCTCAAGATACCGAAAAAGAACCGACGGTGGCAAAACCGATGGGTCCGATAACCCTCCCCCCGTCACCGCAGCAACCGGAAGATTCTGCAGTGGATAGGGCCTCCAAAGCCTCTGGGGTAGCGCTCGAGAGCCTTACAGAAAAACCAGAGGAGCCAAAAGACGGCATACGCGCCATGGCCGCCCCAAAGGTAACTCCCGATGAAGTATCCTCCCTGGAAGATGCGCAGCCTGTCTCTTATCAGCCAAAACTCGTCAAATCCCAGACTAATATCGACGTGATCCTCGACGCATCTGGCAGTATGCAGGCTCCGTTTGGCGCTACCAGCAAGTCCAAATTCGAAATACTCAGAGAAGCGATTTCAGACGTCATCTATGAAGTTTCCTCCCAACAGGAAGATTTTCCACGAAACCTGGGCATTCGCTTATTTGGTTCCAAACATCCCGCCGTTGACAACGACTGCACCGATACCGAGGTACTCTTTGCCATGGGCGACCCCGACCTTGGCCTAATAAAAGATAATCTCATCAAGGTCAGGCCTCAGGGAACAAGCCCCATCTCCCATGCGTTGGAACAGGCCGCGAAGGATTTTCCTGACGGCAGGCTCGTAGATAGCGTGATAGTGCTAGTGGCCGATGGAAGCGACAACTGCGGCAGAGACGCATGCGATACCGCAAAAACGCTTCAGGAAGGTCCCAACGCCCCAATCGTACATGTTGTGGCTTTCGACGTAAATCCCGCCGATCAGGAAAAACTCGAATGTGTGGCCAAGGCCGGAGGTGGAAAGATATTCATAGCCAGAAACGAAGAGGAGCTGCGATCTTCGGTGAGTGAGGCGATAAATTCAACGGCGCCATACAACCTAAAGCTCATGGCAAGAGCTGGAGCTACCCCACTGCCGTTTAATCTCACCGTTTTTCAGGCCGGAACACAACGAGCGGTAAAACGTGACTCGAGTTCGGGCACGAAACTTTTGAGCATCGAACCGGGAGTTTATGATATTTTGATAGAGTACATCGCATCGCCGGAGCCAAAAAAACCATCGAAGATACTAAAAGGGGTGGAGATACTCGCCACCACCCGTGTAGAACAAACCGTAAATTTCGATTTAGGCCAGCTTACGCTCATGGCCATAGACAACGAAGGCAAGATCGTTCCGGCAATGATTGAAATAGCGGCATCTTCCGCGCCAATCGACGAAAAACTAGCGTCTCAACTGGAAACGGGCAGCGAGGCAAAAACCGTATTCCTTACGCCCGGATCGTATGATCTAAGCGCAAACCTCCTTGAAATAACATCCGAAGGGTTCGCGCTTAGCGAAAACAACGTGCAGATAAAAGCCGGCGAAAATACCGAGCGATCCTTTCGCTTTCAAAAAGGAATTCTCGCTCTCAGGGGCGTAACCACCCAGGACAAGGAAATATCTTTTCTGTTTCAGGCCTTCAAGGAAGGCGTCACATCGTCACCTGTAGCCAGCGGAGCATTCAACAAAACCGGCGGCACGGTTTATCTCGTCCCCGGCAAATATGATATACTCGCCATTGGAACCGATCCCTCCATGGTCGCAAGCCCCCGCACCCGCGTGAAAGCTGTGGAGATAAAGCCCGCGGAAACACTCGAGCTTACGATCAACTTCGAAATGGGAGTGCTAAAACTCTCCGCCGTAGATGGAAAAAACAACCAGCTTCCGGCCGAATTCGTCATTCGCGACCATACAGATCAGCTTCTGATGGCGAAGATAAAATCTGAAAGCGGAAATCCGGTTTCAGTGGAAGTGCCCCCCGGTTCGTACGACATCGTGGCCGTAAGCCTTCGATCCGGACTTGAGCCTCGTCCCTCGGTGCCGGCCCCTACGGTAAAGGTGGATGCCAAAAAACCCACCGAAGAAGTCATAAAATTCATACTCGGCGCACTCAGGCTTCGCGGCAGAAACGCCAAAGAAATGCCCATAAGAACCGGATTCACGATATATAAAGCCGGGACCGACGAGATAGTTTCCTCGGCTCCGCCCACTACCGATTGGGTTGTGTTCGAACTAGCGCCGGGCAGATACGATGCGTTGGCACTTAACGACACCGCCACAGAAGACTCCGGCAAACTTATATGGATGAGGGATATACCCGTGGAAGATGGAAAGACTTCAAGCCACGAGGCTATATACACGACCGGAAAATTAAAAATAATCTGTCGCGGTCCCAACAACAAAATCATCTCCTGCTTTTTTAAAGTATTCGAATATGGAGCTGATCGCGAATTGGTTAGCGGACTTACAGGCGACGATTGGGAGATATTTGAAATAGAACCCGGAAGTTATTACCTCGAAGCCAGCTATTACGACGAAAGTTTGACGGTTACATTGAAAAAGTGGATCAATCTAAAGATAGGCGACAACGAAATCGTGGAACAGATACTCAGATATTGATAAACCGGTTTTCCCAATCAACAATACAACAAAAAAACATTCCCCTAAGCCGACCTCTTTCTGCTTAGGACTTTTATGCATATGCGCTAGCGTTTTTTATATAACACATCAAGCACAAGGCCATTTTGAACTTCGTATTTTTTAAGCACAAAAGAAGTAAATGGCCAAGGCAGAAGCGCTATCTTTTCGCGTTCAACTTCTCTAACAATAATCAAATCAAAATTTTCAAGATAAAAATCACTCCATTTCTGGGAAGCAGTTTTAGTTACAACATCAAAATCTTCAAGATAATAATTGATCGCGTATAGCTGACCAGACGACATCAAAACGTTCAATTTTCTACCTCTAGAAAAACCATTCAAATCTTCAATCATTTGCTTTGCTTCTTTTGTCGGCCCATACCAGTTAAATTCCGATCGCGCCAAAGGCTGTGCGTAAACAAGCATAGAGGAAACCGATATAGAGTACACAACCAGCAATACAAAAATAGCTGCAAAAACATTCCTTTTCAAGCGACCCTGCAATTTTTTATTTATATTTTCAAATCCAATTCCTGCTGCCATGGACATCGGCAAAAAAACCACCATGAACAACCATGGAATTTTGTAGGGTATCATCGAAAGAACAGTGGCGCTCATTACACACCAAAACAATATGAACACGTTAAAAACAGTTCTCTTCAAAAAAAAGAAGCCTGCAAAAAAACCCGCTAATAACGGCATCTCGATAAACCTAAATGTTGTGAAGTAATAATAGGCGGGGCGATTTACGCTAGACCAAAAAATTGCCTTTTTAAACTGAAAGGCTACATGTGATTTTAAAAACATGGAGAGATTGTCAAAATCCGCAAAAAAATTAGACATCATAAAAACAACTGCAAAAGAAAATAAAAACCCCGAGAAAAACAGAGCCCTTTTATTTGTTTTCTTAAAAATGACTGCAAATTTTGTGACGACATTGGCACCAGAGAAATCAAAGAGGTAGCACATAGCCACAAAAAGCGCCCCCACAAAAACAAACACATACATGTACTCGTGTATAGTCAACAAAAAAGCCGCGGACACTGCCGCAGCATAGAGATACTTGTTTTTAAAACTTGTCAGGTATTGAACAACGCAAACAAACAACAAAAGGAGAAAAAATACAAAAAAACCGTGTTGTATAAGCATTCTGGAATATGAAATCATTGCCGGAGAAAATGCCAAAAAAACTGCCGCAGCAAGTGTGCCCACAGCTCCTAAATGCTTACGAAGGGCAAACAAGAGGGCAACGGTCCCTGCGCCAAATACCGCAGACATAAACCTAAGCCAAAAAACTCCCTTTCCAAAAATAAAAATCGGAATGGATGCAATATACCAGCTGCCAAAACCGTGGAATTCAGGTTCATAGACAACTTTTTCACCTGCCACGATTTTTGAAATGATATAGTGCCAATGTCTGCCTTCATCATAGTGAAGCGGCTTACTGCCAAGATCATACAGTCTCAAAAAAAGAGCCGCCGCCACTATCCCACAAAATAAAATCAAGAACCATTTTCTGGAAATATTCATGATTGAAATCTATTAAAAAAAATCCTCCATAAAATCAAAATGCCATGATAGAATCTTATTTTCTCTCGTCCAATTCTCTTTCGATAACTAATCCTTACATTAGATAGTGCCAAATTATATTTTACAACATTAGAAAAAAGATCGGCCTCCAGATCAAACGAAGATGCAGTTACACGTAATTTCTTCAATGCGGACCCCTTAAACGCCCAATAACCAGTACACAGATCGAAAACATTTTTTTTATATAAAATACCGGCGAGCTTTGTCAGCACGATGTCGCCAAACAAATTGATAGCGCTTAAAGAATCTTTTTCTCTTGTTCCATGCAGCCTATCCCCCATCACAACGTCAGACCCATCTCGCAAAGGAGTGATCATATTTTCTATTTCATGAGGATCGTAGGAACCATCGGCATCAAGCATTACCACATAATCGTTATCGTCAAAACTTAGAGCGTCTATAAAAGCCTTGAAGGCGTTTCCTTTTCCTTTTTTTGGTTCGAATATTAATTCACAACCAAAATCCGCAGCCACCTTGGCTGTATTGTCTAAAGAAGCATTGTCAATAACGATTTTTCTATCCACGAAAGATGGCATCGCCCCAAGAACGAAAGAAAGACCGAGCTCTTCATCTTTGGCCGGAAGAACGACAAGGACACTGTTATTGTTTAACATACAATCCTTGGCATTGATGATACTATTGCTGTAAACACATGGATTGTTTTTTGCAAATAAGGCTGTCGGCATCGGGCATGTTAAATTCAATAAAATGAAACTCTTCGTCATTTACCATGCCAGAGTATAAAAGAACAGCAACCGCAACATTATCTATAGTAGCCTCAAACGTATTCGTATCTCCTCGCGAAGCCGTCAACTCAAAATCCAATTCCTCAACCTTCAACTCTCCGGTTATTTCATAAGTCATCTTCACGTGCAATTTGCTGTTGTCC
>Ga0351877_1038_pt1 | contig 42284 bp, 41 predicted proteins | sample BONcelFGM3001D13_FD_206775 | JGI IMG/M metagenome (GOLD analysis project Ga0351877, IMG submission 206775) | Enriched cells from coal bed in the Powder River Basin, Montana, United States - BONCAT cells FGM rep3 HSBNCT.FGM.300.1.D13 ...
TACGGCCGGGGATGCCCGGGACCGGGCCGTGGAGATGCTCCGCCTCGTCGGGATTCCGGCGCCTGAGATGCGTGCCCGTGACTATCCCCACCAGATGAGCGGAGGGATGCGGCAGCGCGTGATGATCGCCATGGCCCTGTCGTGCAGGCCAAGGCTCATGCTTGCCGACGAACCCACAACGGCCCTGGATGTGACGATCCAGGCGCAGATCCTCGAACTGATCCTGGAGCTCAAACGGGAGGTCGGCGCGTCGGTCATCCTGATCACGCACGACCTCGGGGTCATTGCCGAGGCCGCCCAGTATGCCGCCATCATGTATGCGGGGTGGGTCGTCGAGCACGGGCCCGTGGCGGGAATCTTTTCCTCACCGCTGCACCCCTACACGGTGGGGCTTATGAACTCCATCCCCCGGATCGGCTCGGGGCCATCCGGTCGTGGCTACCTCAATGTGATTCCCGGGACGATTCCGGATCTGCTGGAGCTTCCGTCGGGATGCAAATTCCGGGACCGCTGTCCCCGCGTGATGCCGGTCTGCGCCGAGAAGGTCCCGCAACTGCTCGAGAAGACACCGGGGCATTTTGTCAGATGTTGGCTGCACGCGTAGCGGGAAGCCAACAAGGCACGAGGTCCGAGGAACGAGGACCGAGGACACAAAATGGAAATTCTCGAGCCTCGCACCTCGTCCCTCGATCCTGAGGAGCTGCAAATGGCGTGACCAGACGAAACAGACGGGACAGACGGAACAGACGGAATAGACCGAACAGACGGAACAGACCCTCATGAGCGACGTACTGGTTGACATCCGCGGTGTGCGGAAACATTTTCCCGTTCGGGGCGGGTTTCTCGGCGGCAAGCACGACGTCGTGAAAGCCGTCGACGGCGTGGACCTCCAGGTGCACAGGGGGGAGACGCTCGGCCTCGTGGGGGAAAGCGGCTGCGGGAAGACGACCCTGGGTCGGCTCATCGTGAGGCTGGAAAACCCAACGGCGGGGGAGATTCTCGTCAATGGCGAAAACATCCTGGGACACGGCGGCGATAAGCTGAAGGCGTTCCGGCGCGAGGTCCAGATGATCTTCCAGGACCCCTACTCGTCGCTCAACCCCCGCAGGAGTGCCGGGAGCACCATCGGCGAGCCCCTTCTCATCCACGGTGTGACCTACGGGGAGAATCGGGCGGAGGACGTCGCCCGGCTCATGGAGAAGGTCGGGCTCACGCGTGAGCAGATGGACCGCTACCCCCACGAGTTCAGCGGAGGCCAGCGGCAGCGCATCGGCATTGCCCGGGCCCTGGCCCTGAGGCCGAAGCTGATCATCGCCGATGAACCCGTTTCGGCCCTTGACGTGTCCATCCAGGCCCAGATCCTGAACCTGCTTCAAAGCCTCCAGGAGGAGTTCGCGCTCACCTACCTGTTCATCTCCCACGACCTCAGTGTCGTCGAGCACATGAGCGACCGCGTGGCCGTCATGTACCTCGGGAAGATCGTGGAGCTTGCCGCAAGCGCCGATCTCTACAAAAAGCCGCTGCACCCCTACACGCAGGTCCTCATCTCGGCCATCCCCGTCGCCGACCCGGGGCGAAAGAAGCATCTCATCGAAGCCGGAGGGGATGTCCCCAGCCCCATCAACCCGCCGCCGGGCTGTGCCTTCCATCCCCGCTGTGCCCGCTGCATGGATGCCTGCCAAACCGTCGCCCCCGCTCTCACCGAGATGGAAAAGGGACACTTCGTTTCCTGCCACCTCTACGGCTGATTTTTTACCCTTGCTTTTCCGGAAATCGGCATCAGAATAGAATCAACAAAGTGATCGCAGGAGGTCCGCCATGGCTTGCCCGAGATCTTTTCTGCCGCTTCTTGCGGCGTTGGCGATCGTCGTCGGGGGATGCGCGACCGGGACCGTCTACCTCCAGATGAATCAGTTGCCCACCGATGAAACCCTCCGCAGCGACCTGGGAGCGCAAAAGTTCAACGCCGTACGCTTCGTGACCGTGGGTTCCACCACCAGCCAGAATATCGGATACTTCCTCTACGGGGACAACGTCGAGGTCTCCATGTTGCCCGGTGTTCCCCTCGAGCGGATCAGCGGGAAGATGTCCCTGAGGGAATCCGTCGACGACTATTTCGGGATGTCGAAATCCGTGGGCAACAGCCGGATCAGTCCCCCCATCGTCCGTGAGGCCATACGGGGCAGGGAGGTGGCCGGTTACTCGGTGGCGGACATGAACATGGGCGTCGGTGTCTGGGATCGCCCCGGGGCCGGAGACACGTCGAAGATCACCCTCGAGCTGGTGTTCGAACCGGCGGAGAGTGCAAAGAAATCGAGATCGGTCATGGCCCCCTGCCGCTGAGCGTCTGGAGGGCTGTCCATTCATGGAAAGGAGCGCAAACATGAATCCCACGAAGACCCATCCCACGTCCGGAAAGTTAACCGTCGTGTCGGTCATGGCCGTGATGCTGGTTATCGGCGCCTGCGCGTCGGGAAACATCCTGAAGTGGAACCAGGTCGACACCGCCGCCATGATGAAAAGCGATGCGGGAATGCAGAAACTCAACACGGTACGCTTTGAGACTTTCGGGCCCGATGCGGAGCAGCTTTTCGGTTACTTCCTCTACAAGGACGGCATCGAGGTGATCACCGGGGGAGGCATACCGCAGAAGCGCCTCGGGAAGCTCACCATGCGGGAAGTGATGGACGATCACGCCGGAGTTGTCAGGGAAAGGCAATTCACGAGCGGAAGCAACCTGATTGTCCGTGAAGTGTTCCGGGAAGGCCTTGTCGTCGGGTACACGGCGAACGATATCAACATGGACGTCAACATCTGGGACATCACGACGGACAAGGATGCAAAAGTCGTCCTGAGGCTGGTCTACAGGGACCTCAGGAAAAAGGACGGCGGGGACATGCGGCGGGACATGCACCCGGCGGGACGGTAGTGCCGCGAAGCGGCAGCTACAAGTGACCAGTGACCGGTGACCGGTGGAAGAGCAAGAAGGGATCAGGGACGAGGGTGCAGGGACCAGAAAATAAAAAAAGAGTCATTGCGAGCCGAGCCTCGGGAGGCGTGGCAATCCACGTTTAAGATTCGGGATTCCGGCTTCGGGATTCAGGATAAAAAATCCCCCCCTTTCCCCCTTTTGCAAAGGGGGATGAAGGGGGATTTTCCTTTCTTCACTCAGTCACTTCAGATCTTTAGTGTCTCGAAAAATGCCTCATGAACCGCCTCGTACGCTTTTCTTGCCTTCTTCGCATCCCCCACGACGATGAGCTTTTCCACAAGGCCCTTCAGCCTGTCCTCGAGGGGGTTCACAGGGACGGTCCCGCAGGCCATGACGACAGTGTCGCAGGGGATCAGTTCGCGGCCGTCCTTCTTGTCAACCCAGAGGCCCTGCGGAGTGATCTCAGTGGCCTTCGTATGCGTCAAGACACGGATGCCGTACTGCGAGAGCTGGCGCAGGGCGATCCAGCGCGTCGTCAATCCGATATCGCTGCCGGCCCGATCGAGCATCTCGACGATGGTGACCTTCTTGACACCCCGCGTGGCGTATTCCCTCAGCCGCTCCGGCTCCTCCGCCTTTGACAGAAACAGGAACTTCAGGGTCTCTGCGTCGATGGTGCCCATCTTTGAAAGGTACAGGGCCGTCTCGATGCCGACGGCGCCGCCTCCGATCACCACGATATTCTTACCCGTGACGGCTTTTCCTGCGAGCACGTCCCAGGCGTATTCCACGTTGTCGGCATCGATTCCCGGGATGGGCGGGCAGAGCGGCTCGCCTCCCGTGGCAAGGATGACGACGTCGGGCTTTTCGGACTTCACGAGATCTTCGCCGACCTCCACACCCGTCGCGATGAAGGCGCCCGCGGCCTTCGCCTGTTCGGCAAAGGGCTTTACGAAGGCCCCCATCTCGCATCGCTCTTCGGTGGCGGCCGCAAGCGGCATCTGGCCGCCCAGAGCGATTTCCTTTTCGTAGAGGGTTACCCTGTGGCCGCATTGCGCCGCCGTGCGCGCCGCCGAAAGCCCGGCCGGGCCACCGCCGACGATCATGACTTTTTTGGGTTTCGCCGCCTTCTGCACGGGCGGGACTTCGAACTCGCGACCGGCCCTGGGATTCACGAGGCACTCGACGGGCTCCATGTTGAAGATCCGGTCGAGGCATCCCTGGTTGCAGCCGATGCAGGGGACGATTTCTCTTGCCCGTCCCGTCATGGCCTTCACGGGGAATTCGGGATCGGCCAGGAGCGCCCGCGCCAGACCGACGAGGTCGGCCCGCCCGTCACGGATGATCTCTTCGGCAAGGCCGGGGTCGTTGATGCGGTTGCAGGCGACGACGGGCCTGGTGACGGCGGCCTTCACGCCGCTTGCAAGATGCACGAAGGCCCCTCTCGGCACGTCCATGGTGATCTGGGGGACCACGGTCTCGTGCCACCCTCCCGTGATGCTGAAGGCGTCAACCCCGTGCTGCTCGAGCATGTAGGCAAACTGGGCGGCCTCCTTGTTGGTGTTCCCGCCTGCCATGAAATCGTTTCCGGCGATGCGGAAAATCACGGTGAAGCCGGGCCCGACAGCCTCACGGATCGCCCAGGCCACCTCGATGCCGAAGCGCATCCTCCTGTCGGGGCTCCCGCCGTACTCGTCGGTCCGCTGGTTGGTCAGCGGCGAGAAGAACTCAGAGATCAGGTAGCCCGTGCCCGCCAGGACCTCGACGGCGTCAAAGCCGGACTTCTTCGCCCTGACGGCGGCCAGCGCGAAGTTGGCAATGGTGTCCTGGATATCGTCGAGGGTCATCTCACGCGGGACTTCCCGGGTGATGGCCGAAGCGATCGGGGAGGGTGCGATGGGCAGCTTGCCGATCATGCCGGAGCGGACGTAGCGGCCGCCGTGGAAGAGCTGGGCGGCAATGAACGTGTTGTGGCGGTGCACGGCGTCCGTGAGCTTTTTCAGTCCGGGGATGAAGCGGTCGTCGCTCAGGCCGATCATCTCCTTCATGCTGCATCCATACTCATCGACAGGGCACCCCCCGATAAAGAGCAGAGCTGCACCGCCGCGGGCGCGCTCCTCGTAGAAGACCACGAGACGGTCCGTCACTTCACTCTTGTCGTTGCAGTAGCCGAGATGCATGGCCGGCATGACGATGCGGTTCTTCAGGGTGAGCGACCCGACTTTGACGGGTGTGAAAAGGAATTCCATGACGGTTCCCCCTTTTTCAACCTTCATTTCGTTGATTTTGTCATTGCGAGGAGGCCGTCGGGCCGACGCGGCAATCTAAATTCGAGATTGCTTCGCCTTCGGCTCGCAATGACACTATCGGGGACTTTTCAGGATGACGCCGAAATTTAACAAAAATCGCCGGAAAAGCCCAACGATTATTTTGGCGCGGGAGGGGCGGGGTCGGCCTTCGTGGGGAAACTCCGGAACTCCCTCTTCGTGAGGTACAGCGCGCCGAGGAAGAGGCAGGCATTGGCCACGGGCTGGGCCGCCCAGATCCCTGCAAGACCGAAGTGCATGGAGAAAAGGATCAGAAGCGGCACGAGGAGCACGATGTCGCGAAGCAGGAGCAGCGACATGGAGATGACCCCTTTGCCGAGGCCGTTGAACATGCTGATCCAGGTGAAGTTGGCCCCCGCGAAGGGGAGCGACAGGGCGAAGATCCGCAACGCCGGCACGGCGATGGCCAGCACCTCGGGGTCTTTCGTGAAGATGCCGATGAGCGGACCGGCGAAGATCTGCAGGAAGGCGCAGCTGACGATCGTAAGGATCCCCGCGTATTTCACGGCCACGTTCACCGTCTCGATCAGCCGTCCGTAAAGCCGGGCGCCGAAGTTGAAGCCTACAAGCGGCATCACCCCGTGCCCGATCCCCACGAGCACCCAGATGATGAGCCCCTGGACGCGGAAGATGATTCCCAGCGTTGCCACCGCCGCCGGCCCGTAGGAGCCCAGGATGTGATTGTAGAAGGTGAGCACGATGCTGATGACAAAGTTCATGACCATGGAAGGAAAGCCGACCCGGTAGATGGCCCGGATGACGGGGAGATTGGGCGCCAGGTGCTCGCGGCGGATGTGGTAGGCCGAGGTCGGCTTCATGAAAAGCCACAGGGACACGGCGCACGTGACCATCTGCGAGATGCCCGCCGCCCATGCCGCTCCGCTGATCCCCAGCTCCGGAAAGGGCCCCAGGCCGAAGATCAGGAAGGGGTCCAGGACGGCCCCGAGGAGCGCCGCCGTCATGAGCGCGTACATGGAGTAATTGGGGTTTCCCTCGGCGCGGAAGAGATTCCCCGCCGAGATCATGAAGATGAGAAAGGGCGTCGTGAAGAGGTAGACGATGAAATACTCTCTCGCAAGGGGGAGGATTTCCTCCGTGGCGCCGAAGAGCCTCAGGATCGCGTCGTGAAAGATCAACCCGGGCGCGATGACCACGGCGCTGATGAAGATCGACAGGAAGACGATCTGCCCGGCCGTCTGGTTGGCCTTTTCGTTCTCGCCCGCGCCGAACATGCGGGCCGCGAAGGACCCGGCGCCCACGCCGGTGCCGACCCCGAAGCCGCCGAAGAGCATCTGGATGGGGAAGGCAATGGTCACCGCGGCGATGGTCTGGGGACCCAGCCTCGAGAGCCAGAAGATGTCGACAAAGTTGTAGAAAGCCATCACCAGCATGGCGGTGATGGATGGGAGGCTCATTTTCCAGAGAAGCGAACCGACAGGTTCGTTGCGCAGATCGAGTTGTGATTTTTTCATCGGGTATTTGACGGTTCCGGCCAAAGCGGATATAACTGGCCTGCAGAAAAACTAACACGTAGACGGGCAAAAAGCAATGCGGCCTGCCGCAAAGCGGCAGCGAAGAAGTGACTTGTGGCTAGTGGCTAGTGTGGGGAAAAGATAGCCAACAGCCAACAGCCAACAGCCAACAGCCAACAGGTTCCCACTGCACACCAGCTCTTTTCTTTCTGTAGGCTGTAGGCTGTCGACTGTAGGCTGTTGGCTTCTTCGCAGACTATCGGCTTATTCGTAGTGCATGATTGAGATCAATGGAAACTGAAAAGAAACGTAACCTCATCGTCATCCTCGGGCCGACGGCTTCGGGCAAGACGCGGCTTGCGGCGAGGCTTGCCGCTCAGATCGGCGCGGAGCTGATCTCCGCCGATTCGCGCCAGGTCTACCGGGGGATGGACATCGGGACGGGCAAGGACCTGGCGGAGTATGTTGTCGACGGCGTGCCCGTAGCCTGTCACCTCATCGATGTCGCCGAGCCGGGTCATCTCTTCAGCGTCTTCGAGTTCCAGCAGCGCTTCTACGAGTGCTTCCGCGAGATCACGGCCCGGGGCAGGATGCCGATTGTGGTGGGCGGGACGGGCCTCTACATCGAGTCGATCCTGCGGGAGTACCGGATGTTGCCCGTACCGGAAAACGCAGCCCTGAGAGAAGAGCTGGAAACGCTGGGCATGGAGGAACTGGCCGCGAGGCTTCTTCACCTGAACCCCGCCCTGCACAACACGACGGATCTCACGGGGAGAGAGCGCCTGGTCCGCGCCATCGAAATTGCCGAACACACGTCAACGCACGGATCGAGCAGCGAGACCGAGCGGCCGGATATCAATCCGCTGGTGATCGGGGTCCGTTGGGATCGTGCGGTGCTTCGCGAGCGGATCACGAAACGGCTGAAGGAGCGGCTCGGGCAGGGAATGATCGAAGAGGTGCAGAGACTTCGAGATGCTAGGGTCTCCTGGGAACGCCTGGATGAGATGGGCCTCGAGTACCGCTACGTGAGCCTGTACCTTCGCGGCGATTTGGCTTACGAGGAGATGTTCCGGACCCTGAACATCCGCATCCACCAGTTCGCCAAACGCCAGGACACCTGGTTCCGCGGCATGGAGCGCCGCGGGATCAAGATCCACTGGATCGAAGGAGCAGACGCAGCGGCCCTGCGGGATCTTATAAATAATCACAAAATTCTCCCCAACCCTCATTTAAAAGGAGGGGGCCAGATCATCCCCCTTTGAAAAAGGGGGAATGAGGGGGATTTAAAAATGGCCAAACTTTTTCCCTCATTTTATCAAGCCAGTTACACCTCATCCGTTTCACTCGCCTCAAGTTATCCACAGATTGTCAGTTCTTTTTACAAATCCCCAGTTTTTCATAAAATAGAATGATATTGAATAGATAAGAGTAATGCGCAAAGTGTTTTCGACTTTAGGTGTCGGTCTGTTTTACGAATGCAAGACTTCGAAAATGGACAATAATCTGAATATATCAATGATATCAACGTGTTCGGAAAACGGTATGCAAGTTGCTCATACGGGGAGCGAGGAATTCCACCCAAGTCGATGAAAAATAGTAGTTTTGTAGCAGGAGGGCAGTGGCAAGGGTGGTGGCTGGGGAGGGCCATAATGAAGAGCAAACTTGATCCTTTAACGTTCTAATTAATAGGGGGAGCGCTTTTATGAAAAAAAAGTTTTGGATGCTTACTGCAGCGGCACTTCTTATGCTGTTCCCAGTTAAAGTCAACGCCGAGAACCTCATCGGAACCTATGAAGTCAGCTACATATATAATGCAACCATAGACGAATCGAATAAACCCATAGGTTCGACAATTTACAACGGCGTCTCAACAGCACCGCTCAAGGTGGAGTTGGCGCCGGGATCCTATTACACGAAGGTCGTATCAGGGCGTATCACAGGCAACGATTTTTTCAATCATTATGTCAATGAGCCAAGATATTTACAGGCATATTTTGATTATGTTCCCGTAAAGAATCCGGGGTCGGCTTTTCCGGCAACGGGTTATAATGGCGGATGTACCGATCCCTTTAACGGCATTCCTGCAAATTCCAACTCCTGGTGGACTGGAGCCTACGGTTGGGTCGGCATTTCGGAAACGGTGGGAAATCCTACAGGAAGTTCATTTGATATTCTACAGGGGCAGTCGCTCTGGTTATACTGGCCCGACCCTTGGATCTTCGACAACCTTGGCGGCACTACGATGGAAATATGGCAGACTGCGGGCGGTGCTGCCACTGTCCCCGAACCCGCCACCATGCTTCTCCTCAGCTTAGGCATTCTTGGCCTGGCAGAGGTGAGGCGATTCAGGAAATAAATTTGGCATTCATTCATCATCAAAGAAGGCAGGGCCGAACGCCCTGCCTTTTCTTTTTCCCCGTTTTGTTTTTCCCTAAGCCTGAAGCCCGAAGCCCGATGCCGGAATCCTCTTCCTTTCCCTGAACCCTGTCCCCTGGATCGAGATGGAGGAAGAACCCCAATCTCTCCTGTCATTTCTCGAAATAATCGAAATTATTTCTTATACTTTTATCGCAGGTTATCAATATGCCGTTTCAATCGACATAAGTTATCCACAAATTGTCGGTTATTTTTACAAATCCCCATTTCAGCGAAATATTAAATAATATCAATGAATTAAATTGAATAAAACCACCTCTGCCCCTTTTTCTTGTCGCAAACTCTTACAATTTTGAGGCAACAATGGTGAGGGTTAATTGTTAAATATGAATAAAATCGATGAATTGCATGTACGGCACAAAGGTTGCTCTTTTGGAATTCAGATATGAGTTGAATGATGTACAGATAATATGGGGAAAGAAAGGAGGACATGTATGAAAAAGAGTATTCTTCTGGTGACTGTGTTGGGAATTCTGCTGATGGCTGCCCCGGTCTGGGGGGCTACGGCCATAACTGTAGAAGCCGGGCCAATAACCTTGGGTCCCTATGATACGTCTTACCCGGGGGATTCTACAAATCCTTGGTACATTAGTGAAACATTTTCACCAATAATAGGAGTTGGTGATCTTAAGTTCACCGCAGATGTCGGGAGTTCGTCTGCTTTGGATAGTCCTAACTATGCAGATAACATGACGGGAACAAATCATAGCTATGGCAGATGGATTCAAAAGGAGGTTACTAACAATACCGGGATAGCATGGACAAGCTTCGAGATGGAACTTCAATCGGTACTTGGGACGCCCTCCACTAATGGTGATGGCCTGAGCTTCGCTGACGGTTCAAGCTTAATCAACTCTTTCTCTTCAGAAGGTGTATTTTCCGCGTATACCCGCATCGATACTACAAGAGATTATCTGAACTTCAGCGGCGGCACTGTTGCACCAGGGCAAACGGTCACGTTCAGGTTTGTGATCACTGATAGTAGCAATTCTACCTTCTGGCTTCGCGAAACGCCCAACAAGGTGGATGTGGTGGGTACTCCCGAGCCCCTGACAATGCTCCTTCTCGGCCTTGGCCTGACGGGCCTGGCGGGTCTCAGGAGAAGGGACAAATAAGAGAATTTCCAATATGACAAACACAAAAGGCAGGGCCCAACGCCCTGCCTTTTGTGTTTCCCGTTTTTGTTTTCCCGAATCCCGAATCTAAAGCGAAGATTGCCGCGCTTCGCTCGCAATGACACATTTTTTACATTTACTGGACCCTTCACCCTCGTCCCCGGTCCCTTCTTTTCTCTTCCACTAGCCACTGGCCACTAATCACTGACCATTCTGGGCGAAACTACGTTTCGCCCAGGTACGCCTTCTTCACCCTCTCGTCGCTGAGCAGGTCTTTCCCCGTTCCCTCTAGGACGATCTCGCCCGTTTCGACCACGTAGCCGTAGTCGGCCACGTTGAGGGCGGCCATGGCGTTCTGCTCGATGAGCAGGATCGTGGTGCCCTCTTCGTGGATCTTGCGGATGACCCGGAAGACCTCGCGGATGAGAAGCGGGGCAAGCCCCAGGGAGGGCTCGTCGAGAAGGAGCAGCTTCGGCCTGGACATGAGGGCGCGGCCGAGTGCGAGCATCTGCTGCTCGCCGCCCGAAAGGGTTGCCGCAGGCTGCTCGCGCCGCTCGAGCAGGCGCGGGAAGGTCTCGAAGATCCATTCCACGTCGCGCTCGATCTCCTTTTTCTCGGAGCGCCCGTAGGCCCCCATGAGGAGATTCTCGTAGACGCTGAGGTTCACGAAGACGCGGCGGCCCTCGGGGGCCATGGCGATGCCCTCCCGGGCAATCCGGTGGGGGGCGATGCCGGTGATGGGGCGCCCCAGGTAGCGGATCGTCCCGCTCGTGGCGGGCACAAGGCCGCAGACGGTTCTCAGCAGGGTGCTCTTCCCCGCGCCGTTTGCGCCGACGAGGGTGACGACCTTCTCCTCCGGCACATGGAGAGTGACGTTTTTCAGCGCGTGGATGCCGCCGTAGTGGACGTTCAGGCCCTCGACCCTAAGCACGCTGCACCTCCCCGAGGTAGGCCTCGATGACCCTGGGATTGTTCTGGATCTCGTGGGGCGTGCCCTCGGCGATGGTGGTGCCGTAGTCGAGCACCTTGAGCCGCTCGCAGATCTCCATGACGAACTTCATGTCGTGCTCGATGAGGAACACCGTGAGGTCGAAGTCCTTCCGGAGCTTCAGGATGAGCTGCAGCAGGTCCTGGGTCTCGTTGGGGTTCATCCCTGCGGCCGGCTCGTCGAGCAGAAGGAGCTGCGGCCCCGTGGCCAGCGCCCGGGCGATCTCGAGGCGCCGCTGCTTGCCGTAGGGCAGGGAGGTGGACATCTCCCGCGCCACGTCCTCGAGGCCCACTTCCTTCAGAAGTTGCATGGCCCCCTCGACCATCATCTTCTCCTCGCGGCGATAGAGGGGAAATCTCAGCGTCGCCCCGAGGAACGTGGACCGGATCCGGCAGTGATAGCCGATCATCACGTTCTCGATGACGGAGAGCTCCGAGAAGAGACGGATGTTCTGGAAGGTCCGGGCGATGCCGGCCTTGGTGATCCGGTTGGCTTTTTGGCCGGCGATGCTGCTGCCCTGGTAGCGGATCGCGCCTTCCGTGGGCGTGTAGTAGCCGGCGATCATGTTGAAGACGGTCGTTTTGCCTGCGCCGTTCGGGCCGATGAGGCCGACGATCTCGTTTTTTTCCAGTGCGAGGTCGAAGTCGTTGACGGCCACGAGGCCGCCGAACTTCATGGTGAGGTGTTCCACGGTCAGCAGTGCCATCAGGCGCGACCTCCGATGCCGAGTTTTCTGCACACCCAGTTCCAGTTGAACTCCCGGGTGCCCATGAGACCCTGCCGCGCGAAGATCATGATCAGGACGAGGATGACGGAGAAGATGACCATCCGCATGCCGGGGATGCCGGGGATGTCGATGAACCCGAGATTCATGGGCTCTTCGACGAACCTCAGCGCCTCGCCGCCCCAGGTGAAGAGGATGGCAGCGATGACGGCCCCGGTGGTGCTGCCAAGCCCCCCGGCCACGATGATGATCAGCAGGTTGAAGGTCAGGAAGAAGGTGAAGAGGGTCGGAGAGATCGTGGTGATCAGGTGGGCCAGCAGCCCGCCGCCCACCCCCTGGAAGAAGCCGCTCGTCGTGAAGGCGAGCATCTTGTGCCAGTAGGTGTTGATTCCCACGGCCTCGGCGGCCGCCTCGTCGTACTTGACGGCCTTCATGGCCATCCCGTAGCTGCTGCGGATCATCCGGACGATGAGGAATACCGTGATGATCGCGAAACCCCAGGCCCACCAGATGTTCGTGTGGCCGGCGATGCCCTTGAGCCCGAGGGGCCCGTTGGTGATGCTCTGGGTGTTGTTGGCGATGACGCGGACCACCTCGCCGAATCCCAGGGTGACGATGGCCAGATAATCCCCGCGAGTCCGGAAGACGGGGAACCCCATCAGGAAAGCGAACAGGGCCGCCACGACACCCGCCGCGACAAGAGATACGACGAAGGGGAGGGTGATCACGGAGAGGGGCCAGATGCAGGGCTCGATGATGAAGGAGATCTCCTTCTCCAGCGGCGTGAGGGTCAGCAGGGCCGAGGTATACGAGCCGATCGCCACGAAGGCGTTGGGTGCCAGCGAGAACTGGCCCGTCACGCCGTTGATGAGGTTGTAGCTCACGGCGAGGATGATGAAGATGGCGATGTTGTTGAGGATGCGGATGGTGTAGTCGGAGCCCTGCGTGTTGGCGACGTAGAGCAGCGCCAGGAGCACAACCGTGCCCGCGATGGAGAGAATCTGGTTTCTGAAATGATTTAAATCCATAAAGCAAGGGTATCGGGTCTAGGGTCTAGGGTCTCGAGAACCACGGGCAGGCCTGTCATTCCGCCTGCCGATTCTTTAAAGAAGCTATCAATTTCCATAAAAGTCTGGATATATCTTTCTGCGATTCATGGTGATGTTTAAAGTCGTTCTCAGCGAGATATCCTAGATCTTTTGAAAGAGATAACAACGTCTCCAGTTCCCCGCATGAACCAAAGGCGATATTCAGGAACTGAACATATTCTTTCCGGTAGTTTCTACAGTAACCCTCCGCAATATTGCACGGGATGGAAACAGCGCTACGCCGCATCTGAGAAACAATTCCGAACAGTTCCTCCCTCGGGAATTTTTTGGTCGTTTTGTATACATCGAGCGTGAGCTGATAAGCTTTCTGATAGGCAATCAGATCTCTGTAACTCTGCATCGTCATCTTCCTATACCCTATACCCGAAACCCAATCCCCGATTCATAGGGCCTGCGGCCCTAATCCGGCAGCTTCGTTCCCATCAGCCCCGTGGGGCGGAAGAGGAGGATCAGGATCAAAAGGCCGAAGGCGACGGCATCGCGATATCCGGCCAGCTCCGGCATCAGGGCCACGAGCAGGATCTCCGCGATCCCCAGCAGGAGCCCGCCGAGCATGGCGCCGGTGATATTCCCGATGCCCCCCAGCACGGCGGCAACAAAGGCCTTGAACCCGGGGATGATGCCCATCAGCGGGTTGATCTCGGGGTAGCGCATGGCCCACATGATCCCGCCGGCCGCGGCCGCCGCGGAGCCCACGGCGAAGGTGATCGAAATGATCCGGTTGACGTCCACCCCCATGAGCTTCGTCGTCTCCATGTCGTGGCTGATGCAGCGCATGGCGCGTCCCGTCTTGGTCCGGTAGATGACGAAGAGGATGGCGCCCAGGATGGCCAGGGTAAGCAGCGGCGTCCAGAGGACCAGGGCGGGGAACATGAGGCCGGCGACCTCGTAGACCTCGTTGAACATGTCGGGGGTTTCGAACCCCTTGGGGCGGCCGCCGAAGACGACGAGACCGAGATTCTCGAGAAGGAACGAGACGCCGATGGCCGTGATGAGCGCCGAGATGCGGGGCGCGTTGCGGACCGGCACGTAGGCGCCCTTGTCCATCAACACACCCAGGGCGGCCGTAAGAAGGATGGCCACGGCGAAGGAGGCCCACCAGGGGAGACTGAACATCAGGATGCCGAAATACGCAAAGTAGCACCCCATCATCATGACGTCGCCGTGGGCGAAGTTGATGAGCCGGATAATCCCGTAGACCATGGTGTAGCCGATGGCGATGAGCCCGTAGAGACTCCCCAGGGCCACCCCGTTGATCATCTGCTGGAGGAAGAACGTCAGCTCCAAGATACCGTGTTCCTGTTCGGCTTAAAAAAATGGGATTGTTTCGTCGCTTTGCAACTCCTGAGTAGCAGCACGCCGTGTGTCACTGCGAGCGAAGCGAAGCAGTCTAAATCCAGATTGCCGCGTCGGCCCGGTGGCCTCCTCGCAATGACAAAACATGGTTGCTTCTTGCATCGACAGCCCGGAGCGAAATCGGGCACCGGAACCTGCAATGACACACGTTTGATATTTTCGCAGCAGGTGGTTCACAAAAGAGGGGCGATCGTCACATCGCCCCTCTTTGTCAAATGATCTCTCGCATGACGGGTTACTTCTTCTTCGGTGCGGCCTTCTTCGGTTCGGGTTTCGCACCGGCGGGCTCGACGGTGGCCACGTACCGGAAATCGCCGCCGCGGACCTGGACGATGACGAGGCTCTTGATGGCGTTTCCATCCTCACCGATGTTGATCACGCCGGAGATGCCCTTGAAGTTATTCGTGCTCGCCAGGGCGGCACGGATCTTGGCGCCGTCCGTCGATTTCGCGCGCTCGATCGCGTCGGCCAGCACGAAGTACGCATCGGCGCCCATGACGTCGAAGGTGCCGACCTTGCCGAATTTCTTCTCGTAGAGAGGGATGAACTTCTTGGCCAGGGGAGTGCTGGCGGCTTCCTTCTCGAAATGGCCCGTCAGCATGAGACCTTCCACGTACTGCTTGCCGATGTCGATGAGCGCCTTGTCCTGAGCGCCGTCACCGGACAGAACGGGGAGATTCAGGCCGAGGTCCTTGGCCTGCTTCATGGCCAGGGCGACTTCGGTGTAGTAGTTGGGCATGTAGAGGACGTCGGGGTTTTTCGCCTTGATGGCCGAGAGCTGGGCTGTGAAGTCCTTGTCGCCGGTCTGGCAGTAGGTCTTCGCCACGATCTCGCCGCCGAGCTTCGTGAAGCTCTTCTCGAAGAAGTCGGCAAGACCCACGCAGTAGTCCTGTGCCTTGTCGATGATGAGGGCGGCCTTCCTTTTTTTCAAGGTTTCATAGGCGTACTTGGCGGCCATCTCGCCTTGGAAGGGGTCGATGAAGCACACGCGGAAGATGTACTTCTTGCCCTGCGTCACGAGGGGATTCGTGGCCGTGGGGGAGATAATGGGCACGCCGGCCTTCTCCGCGATCGGGGCTCCGGCCATGGTGTTGCCGCTGATGGAGGAGCCGATGATCGCGATGACTTTTTCCTTTTCCACGAGGCGGGACACGGCATTGGCGGCCTCGATCTTGTCGCTCTTGTCATCGGCGAGGAAGAGCTCGACCTTCTTGCCGAGAATGGTCGGTTTCATCTCCCGGGCCACCTGGATGCCCTGCCAGGACCCCTGGCCGTATGCGGCCACACCGCCCGTCATGGGCAGGAACACGCCGATCCTGATCGTGTCTGATTTTGCCTGGGAAAGTGCGGGGGCCGGCATGGTGAAGGCCAGACCCAGAACCATGAACGCCACCAGTACGTGCTTCATCTTCATACGCCCTCCTCCTTTTGTCTCGTGCTTTCTGAGATGAAAAGAAAACGTGTGTGAAAATAATAAGAAAACAGCCCCAATTGAGGGTTTTCTCTAGCACAGGATTTTTGCCCAAGTCAATGGGATTTTAGGCGCTTACGTGGTGAAGAAAGAGTGTCTGAGTGTCTGAGTGTTTAAGTGTCTGAGTGAAGACAAGTAGGGATTCCGGAATCTCTTCTTTCACTTCTGTCAGTCCTTCTTTGGTCATTGCGAGGAGCCCCTTCGACCGACTCAGGGCGACGAAGCAATCCAAGAATAGTTCTCGGACGTGGATTGCCACGCCTCGCGAGGCTCGGCTCGCACTGACATCGGTCTTCTTTTACTTTTCCTTCTCTTTCTTATCCTGAAGCCGGAATCCCGAATCCCTATTTTTCCCTGTCCCGGTGCCGTAGTCGGAAGACGAGCCGGATGGGTACGTTCCCGAAGCCCAGGCCCTCCCGGATCCGGTTCGTCAGGTAGCGCTGATAGGAGAAGTGGATGGCCTTCGGCTCGCGCACGAAGAAGATGAAGGTGGGCGGCTTCACGGAGGCCTGGGTGGCGTAAACGATTTTGTTGGGGCGGTTGCGGTACATGGGCGGCGGGTTTTCGGCCACGAAGGCCTCAACCTTCTCGTTGAGCTCCGCCGTGGGGATGCGCTTCGTGAACTCCGCGTAGGTTTCCTCGATGACGTCGAAGATGTTCGTCACCCGCTGCCCTGTGACGGCCGAAACGAAGACGATGGGGGCAAACTGCAGAAACTTCAGGGTGTCGCGGATTTTGTTCACGTACACACCGATCGTGCTGTTGTCCTTTTTGAGCAGGTCCCACTTGTTCACCACGATGATGCAGGCAACCCCCTTGTCGAGGACGAGCCCGGCGATCTTCGCGTCCTGTTCGGCTATCCCCTCCTCGGCGTCGATGAGCAGAAGGGCGATATCGCAGCGATTCAGCGTTCTCAGGGCTTCGATGACGCTGTACTTCTCCAGCGTGAGGCTGATCCGGCTTTTCCTGCGGATGCCCGCCGTGTCGACGAGGACATACTTGCGGTCGCGAAACTCGAAGGGCGTGTCGATGGCGTCCCGCGTCGTTCCCGGCGTCGGGTTCACGATGGTGCGCTCGTAGCCCAGGATCTTGTTGATCAGGGACGATTTGCCCACGTTGGGCCGTCCCACGACGGCGATCCGGATCCGCTCCTCCTCTTCCTCGCACGTTGCCGGCGGCGCATCGGGAAGAGCCGCCACGACGCCATCCATCAGATCGTCGACCCCGCGGCCATGCTCGGAGGAGATGGCATAGATCCGGTCGATCCCGAGGCGGTAGAATTCGTAGGCGAGGTTGTCGTGCCGGTCCCCGTCGATCTTGTTGACGGCGTAGAAGACGGGCTTTTTGAATGTACGCAGCAGTTTTGCGATCTCCTCGTCGGCAGGTGCGAGACCTTCCTTGCCGTCCATCAGGAAGATGATGAGGTCGCTCTGCTCCATGGCGAGCCTCGTCTGCTCGCGCATCTGCATCAGGATCTTCTCCGTCGAGACCGGCTCGAACCCGCCCGTGTCGACGATGTCGAAGGCCTTTCCCTGCCAGCTCGCTTCGGTGTAGTTGCGGTCGCGCGTCGCCCCGGGCTGGTCGATGGTAATGGCCTTCTTGCGGTCCGAGAGCCGGTTGAAAAGCGTCGATTTGCCCACGTTGGGCCGTCCGATGATGGCTATTAAAGGTTTCATAATTCCTTTCAAGGTATAGGATCGAGGATCGAGGCTCTAGGATCGAGGATTTTTCTTTGTACCTCGGTCCTCGTTCCTCGGACCTCGCGCCTTATTTGTCTGAGTATCCGAACTCCTTGAGCCACTTGGCGTCTTTTGTCCAATCTTTGCGCACCCGGACGAAAAGTTCCAGGAAGATTTTCGCGGCGAAGAACTTTTCCATTTCCAGGCGGGCCTGGGTGCCGATCTCCTTGAGCATCCTGCCGCCCTTGCCGATGAGGATGCCCTTCTGGGAATCCTTCTCCACGGTGATCGTGGCCGCAATCCGGATGAGGTTCTTTTCCTCGTCCTCCTTGAACGAATCGACGGTGACGGCCGTGGCGTAGGGAATCTCCCTCTGGGTGAGCAGCAGGATCTTCTCCCGGACGATTTCGGCGGCGATGAAGCGCTCCGAGTTGTCCGTGAACATGTCGTCGGGGAAAAACTTCGGCCCCTCGGGCAGGGCCTCCCGGATGAGCTCGAGAAGACGGTCCACCCCGTCGCCGCGTGCGGCCGACACGGGAACGATCTCACGGAAATCATAAAGGCCGCGGAAGCGGTCGATCAGGGGCAGAAGCTTTGGTTTGGCCACCAGGTCGATCTTGTTGATGACGAGGAATACGGGGACCCCCGCCTCCCGCAGGCTCTCGATGATGAGAGTGTCGCCGGAGTCATGCCCGCGGTCGGCTTCGATGAGAAACAGGATCAGGTCGACCTCGCTGAAGGTGCTCGTCGCCGCCTTCACCATGTAGCGGTTCAGGGGCGTCTTTGCCAGGTGGATGCCCGGCGTGTCCAGGAAGATGAACTGGCCGTCGTCGGCGTTCAGGATCCCCGTGATCCGGTTTCTCGTCGTCTGGGGCTTGTTGCTCGTGATGGCGATCTTCTCGCCCAGGATCGCATTCAGGAGCGTGGATTTGCCCACGTTGGGGCGGCCGGCGATGGCGATGAATCCCGATTTAAACAAGACTGACCTCCGCAATCGATGTCCTGTATTCCCTGGCGCCGTCCCGGAGCACGAGGGCGCCCCTCGGAAGCGACGGGTCCGTTTTTGCCGTGACGGGGCGGCTGCCGAAGCGCGCCTCCAGAAAGGCGAGATTCTTGCTGCCCATCCCGATGAAGTTCGACAGGTCCGCCGGGGCGACGTGAAACTCCTGTCCGCTGTCGATGCCGCCGGCCTTCGCAATCAGCTCGAGGGCCATGTCCCTGAAGAGATCCGCTTCCACGAGGCTGCGAAAAGCCGGGTGCCAGGGGCCGGCAAGGATGCCCCCCGCTCTTTCCATCTCACCCGTCGACTGCAGCCCCAGGCGAATGACGGGGATGTGTGCCCCCGTGAATCGCGCCAGGGCGACCTTACACCACGAGACGGCCTCCTCGAGGGTCAGGGGGCGAAAGACCCCTCTCTCATAGAGGCGGGCGAGTTCCGTGTCCCGGAAGACGAGGACCGGGTGGATGCGGACCGTGTCGGGCCCGGTGCGGATCACGTCGGCAACGGAGGTCTCGAATTTTTCCCGGCTATCCCCCGGAAGCCCCGCCATGAGGTGGATGCCCGTCTCGAACCCCTTTTCCTTCAGAATTCCGACGGCCTCTCGTACATCTTCCGCGGTGTGCCCGCGGGCCGATTCCCTGAGGACCCCGTCGTCCATGGACTGGGCGCCGATCTCGACGGCCCTCACCCCCCTGTTTTTCAGCGTGTCGAGCCAGGCCCCTTCGATGTCGTCGGGCCGTGTGGAGACGCGGATGAAGTGGACCGAACCCTCGCCGATGAGCTCTCCTGCCATGCGGAGCAACTCCATCTGCTCCTCGCGGGCCATGCCGGTGAAGCTCCCCCCGTAAAAGGCGATCTCGACGGGGCCGCTTTTCCTGCTTGCGGCGATGGTCGCTCTCACCGTTTCGCGCAGGCCCGCTTTCGTGATCGCCTCGGCATTGCCCGAGATGATCCTCTCGTTGCAGAAGACACATCGATGGGGGCAGCCCCGGTTGCGGAGGAAGAAGGGGATGATGAGGGGCTTCATTCGGTTCTATTTCCGCCTATTCTTTATTTCCGTCGTTTCGGTCATGCTGCTGAGCAGCAGTGGTTAGTGGTCAGTGGCTAGTGACTAGTGAAGAAAAGAAATGGACGACAATGCACGTCTCTTACTTTTTCTGCACAAGCCACAAGACACTAGCCACTAGTCACATCCTCTCCGCCGTTCGGCGGTGCGAGCTTTTCGATCGCCTCCAGCGCCTTCTTGGCGGCGCGTTGCTCGGCTTCCTTCTTGTTGCGGCCCAGACCCGCCGTGCTCACGACCTCCCCGACGGCCACCCGGACCTGGAAGACCTTGTCATGGTCAGGCCCGAACTCCCGGATGACGCTGTACCTCGGGATGACCCGGAAGCGGTTCTGGGTGGTTTCCTGGAGGCTGGTCTTGTAGTCCTGGTAAAAGACAGCGGCAGCCCCCGTCTCCAGCAGGGGATGGAACCTCTTTCCGATGAAGTCGAAGGCGCCCGCAAACCCCGTGTCGCAGTATACGGCGGCGATGATGGCCTCGAGGGCGTTGGCCAGCAGGGAGCTCTTCGAGCGACCGCCGGAAATGTCCTCCCCCCTGCCCAGCAGCAGGTAATCGCCGATGCGGAGCTCGCGCGCGAGCCCCGCCAGGGGCCTTTCGTTGACGATGGAGGAGCGGATCTTGGAGAGATCCCCTTCGCTGCATTCCGGGAACTTCTTCACCAGCATGTCCGTGATGCACAGGGTGAGGACGGCATCGCCGAGAAACTCGAGCCGCTCGTTGTCCTGCATCTTGAGGTCGGGGTTTTCGTTGGCGAAGGACCGGTGCGTGAGGGCGCAATCCAGAAAAGAAGGGTCTCTGAATTTGTACCCCAGGGCTTCCTCCAGTCCGGCAATCTGTTCAAGACGCTCACGGTTCATGGCAGACCCGGCCGGTTGCGGTTCCGGCGTCATCCAATTCAATGACGACATCGACAAAACGGTTCATCATGTTCCTGCTCCCGCCCTGCAGGCACACCGGGATGTAATTACCGGTGAATCCCTTCAGGCGGTCTGTTTTCCTGTCGCGGCTTCCCTCGACGAGGACGACCTGCTTCGATCCCGCAAAACGCTTCACGAAGGCCTCCCGCTTGGCGAGCCCGAGACCCCTGAGTGCCGCCGCGCGCGCGGCCCTGACGCTTTCCTCCACTTTTCCCGGCATGCCCGATGCCGCCGTGCCCGGCCGCTCCGAGTAGGGGAAGACGTGGAGGTAGGCCACCGGGAGCTCCCGGAGCATGGCCATCGTGTTCTCGAATTCGTGATCCCCCTCTCCGGGGAAGCCGGCCATGACATCGACGCCGATCGCAAGGTCTGGGATTTCCGAGACGAGCCGCTCGATCCGTTCCCTGAAAAATTCCCGGTTGTAGTGCCTCCCCATGGTGGCAAGGATCCGGTCATCGCCGCTCTGGAGCGGGATGTGCAGGTGCCGGCAGAGGACCGTCGAGTCCCGGAGGCATGCTATCAGCTCATCGGTCACCTCCATGGGTTCGATCGAGCTGAGCCTGAGTCTCCCGATTTGCCCCGAATCACCGGTCCGGCGCAGGAGCGACGGAAAGTCCGACGACGGGGTCAGGTCCTGCCCCCATGCGCCGAGGTGGATCCCCGTGAAGACAATCTCGCGATAGCCCGCGGCGGCCAGCGATGCGACGCGTTCAAGGACACGATCCTCCGGCATGCTGCGGCTGGGCCCTCTTGCCTTCGGAACGATGCAGTAGCTGCAACGGGCATTGCACCCGTCCTGGATCTTGAGGAAAGCCCTCGTCCGCCCGGGAAATCGATCGGGGGTGAGGCCCGAAAACTGCCTGGCCTGCCCGATATCGCGGACAAGCACGTCCACAGGGCCTCCGTTCAGGGTCCCGACAAGCCCCGGGATAAGCTCTTTTTCGACGTTTCCCGCGACAAGTCGCACGTTGGGCAGTTCCTTGAGCAGATCGGGCGCCACCTGGGCGTAGCAGCCCGTGACGATGACGGGCGCGCCGGGGTTTCGCCTGGCCGCCCTCCGGATGAGCTGCCGGGACTGAAAGTCCGTCCGTGCCGTCACCGTGCAGGTGTTGATGATGAAGACATCGGCCTCGGCATCGAAGCCCACCACGGTGTGACCCAACTGCTTCAGGCGATCCGCCATGGCCGCCGATTCGCACTGGTTCACCTTGCAGCCCAGCGTTGCCACGGCAACCCTCCTGGGCGATTCCACCGGCATGCTTCCATCCCGGCCTTGATTGTCCCGGCTCTTGCTCATGGTCCTCACCGTGGCGATCCGTCGCTACGGCCTTCCTATCGATGCGGTAGGTGGGGTGAATTTTCGTTTCGGCACGTTTCTTGAAGTTTGCAATCTAGAACGGGGAGTGTGCTTTGTCAAGGCGCAATAATTAGTGGATATCACAAAGGAATCGTGTTAATCAACCGTATGTCGCACAAGGAGGGATCGCGATGGATGCCATTGCCGGCTTCATGTCCGAAAATGGGGTAATCGTCCTTCTCATTATCCTTGCCGCCGTCGGTCTGTTCTGGCTCCTCAGCCGCTTCTTCAAGCTGACGCTCATCGTCGCCACCGTCGTTCTGGTTTTTCTTGCCTTCCAGCACTTCGTCCCGTCCGGTGACCTGAAGACAAAATTCAGGGGGGTCGTCGAAAAGGTCACGGCCAAGGGTGGAGACATCATGGAGAGCGCGAGGGACTTTTTTTCTGACCAGAAGGGCAAGATGAATAAGCACATGAACGATGCCCTCGACAACGGCGAAAAGAAGGACGCGGACCGGGGAAGCAAAAGAAAGTGAAAAAAGTGTCTGAGTGAGAAGAAGTGTCTGGGTGAGAAGAAGTGTCTGAGTGTCTGAGTGTTTAAGTGTCTGAGTGAAGAAAGGTACAAGTTCGAAGACGAAGAATTACCGGTTCCTTCTCCTCTTCACTTAAACACTCATACACTTATGCACTTAGACACTTTTTTATTCAGAACAGGTCGATGGCCATCGCCCTGGCAGGGCACGCCGTCACGCAGAACTCGCAGCCGTTGCAGCGTTCCGGGTCGAAGATGATTTTCGATGTCTTCGGGTCCGTGGAAAGGGCCTCGGTCGGGCAGAAGGCAACGCAGGCCCCGCAGTGAACGCACTTGTCCGTATTCTGGGTTACGCTTTTTGCAAGGGGCTCCACACGGAGCCCCTTTTCTTTCATGAAGCGCACCCCGGCGTCGAAATTCTCCTTTGTGCCGCTCAGCTCCAGGACCATGACGCCTTCACGGCGGGGGAAGATCCGCGCCTTGAGGATGTTGAAATCCAGATCGTATGTCTTGGCGAGCTTGCACGCGATGGGCTGATCGACGATGTCGGCGCTGTAGCGGATGACGACTTTTTTGGTTACCGTTTCGGTCATTTCCGGATTCCTGCCTGTTTTGCTAAACCTAAGTGATCCCCCGGGGTTTGTCAAGGAGCTTCTCCCTGTTCCGGGCCGCCCGCGGCTCAGATAAGCGCCTTCCAGTCCATCAGCGGGAAGGTGGCGTGCAGCGAGTGGTCGTCGTCGACAAGGTGGTAATCAAGGTTTTCGAAAACCTTTTCCGCGATGGCCTTCACGGCAGCCGGCGGCACCACGTCATCGTCTCTCCCGTGAAAGAGCGACACGGGGATGTTTACCCGCTTGCCGAGGAAACGCGCGAAGTCCGGGACGTGGAGGGCCGGCGCAAGCAGGATGACCCTTCTCACCCGGGATTCGTTCTCGCAGGCATAGATGGCGGCCATGAGCCCCCCGAAGCTGGAGCCGACGAGGATCAACTCCGTCCGTCCGGCGAGCACCCCGTTAAGCTTTCCCATACGCTCTTCGAGGGGGCCGCTGAAATCCTCGATGATCATGTCGGGGTAGCGCTCGCGGAAAAAGACCCCCTTGACGCCCTGGCTGCTGCTTTCCAGTCCGTGAATGAACACACGTGTCATCGCATACCCCCGTTCCCCCGCAATGCATTATAGCGCCTTATATATGCTGACCGGATATTTTTCAAGCTTTCACCGCAAGTGCACGCGGACCGGGCCGGGGAACTGGGGAATTGGGCAATGGGAAATTGGGAATTAGCCGCTACGCGGCGGCAAGTGGGGTATTGGGATATTGGGTATTTTCAGTCACCAGCACCTATTTACCAAATACTCTCTATTAAATTCCCAATACCCAATACCCCATTTCTCTTTCCATCGTCGCCGGTTGCTTTCGCATTTCCGATATGTTAGAAAACTTCTTCCAGGAGGTGTCTATGGCACTGGTGATCCCGTTCAGGGCCGTGAGGCCGCAGAAGAAATATGCCGGCGAAGTGGCCTCGTTCCCTTACGATGTCCTCGACCGCGAAGAGGGAAGGGCCATCGTCCGGGATAACCCCCGCAACTTCCTGCGCGTGGAAAAATCCGAGATCGATGTCCCGGACGAGATCCGGGATGATGACCCCCGGGTCTTCGCCAGGGCCCGCGAGAATCTGAGGAACTTCATCGGGGATGGCGTACTCTTCCAGGAAAAGAAGCCCTGTCTTTATGTATACAGGCAGAAGGCGGCGGGCCGCGAGCAATACGGACTCGTGGGCTGCGTCAGCGTGGCCGAGTATGAGGCGGGACTCATCAAGAAGCACGAACTCACCCGTGTCGACAAGGAAAACGAACGGGTGAATCATATCGAAACAGCGGGAGCCCAGACCGGGCTCGTCTTTCTTCTCTACCGATCCAGGGAGGCGATCGACAGGATCATCGCCGCGATCGTAAAAGCCCCCCCGGAGTACGATTTCACCACACCGGACGGCGTTACCCACACCGCGTGGGTCGTCTGCGACGACGGGACCATCGATGAGCTGAAAAGGGAATTCTCGAAGGTGGAGTGCCTGTACATTGCCGACGGGCATCACCGTGCGGCATCGGCGGCCACGGTCGCGAGAATGAGGCGCGGGAGGAACCCGGCGCACAACGGGACGGAGGAGTACAATGCCTTCGTGGCCACCCTGTTCTCCCACGAGCAGCTCAAGATCCTGGACTACAACCGCGTCGTGACGGACCTGCGGGGGATGACCGGGCATGAATTCCTGGACCGGATCGGCGAGAAGTTCATCGTCACGCCCGGTTTCACGGGACGATCGCCCTCGAGCCCTCATCAGTTCGGCATGTACCTCCAGGGAACCTGGTACCGGCTCGAGGCAAAGCCGGCAATCTACGAAAAAGCCGATCTCATCGGGAAGCTGGACGTTTCCATCCTCCAGGATCATCTCCTGGAGCCCGTTCTCGGGATCAAGGACCCGCGGACGGACGACCGGATCAAGTTCGTCGGCGGGATCCGCGGGATGGATGAGCTGGAGCGAATGGTGGATCAACGGGGTTATGCCGTGGCCTTTTCGCTCTGCCCCCCGGGGATTTCCGAGTTGATCGGCATTGCCGATGCGGGGATGATCATGCCCCCGAAATCCACCTGGTTCGAACCGAAACTCAGAAGCGGGCTGTTTGTTCACCTGATCGACTAGGGACCAAAATCCCCCTTTCATCCCCCTTTACAAAAGGGGGATGAAAGGGGGATTTACACTGGATAGACCAGATAGACCAGACAGACAAGATAGACTGAAATGACCCGATGGACCGAGCCGATTCACTGATCCGTGACGACGAGACCCTCGAGTCCCTCTTCGGCGGGAGACTGACGATTCTCCAGAAGAAGAAGGGCTACCGGTACACGATCGACTCCGTCCTGCTGGCCCATTTCGTTGAACCGAAAAAGGGCGAGCGGATCCTCGAACTCGGGGCCGGCAGCGGCGTGATCAGTCTCCTGCTGGCCTTCCGGAATCCCGGGCTCCGGGTCACGGGATTGGAGCTCCAGGCCGAGCTTGCCGACATGGCGGGACGCAGTGTAGCCATGAATGGCCTCGAGGGACGAGTGAAGATGATCTCCGGGGATGCCCGGAAGGCCGCCGAATTCCTGGAAGCCCGATCCCATGACGTCGCGATTTTCAATCCGCCCTATCGAAAAATGGGCTCGGGGCAGGTGAACCCCGCGACGGAAAAGGCCCTGGCCCGGCACGAAATCGCGGGGTCCATTGCCGATTTCCTCAAGGCCGCTTCCCATGCTCTCGAACCCGGCGGCCGGGTTTGCATGATCTACCCCTGCTCGCGCATGGTGGAGGCCATTCATCGGATGAGGGCGGGGAAGATGGAGCCGAAGAGGCTCCGTATGGTTCATTCAAGGCCGGGATCGAGGGGCGATTTCATCCTTCTGGAAGGAGTGAAAGGCGGCGGCGAGGAACTGGCCGTTCTTCCGCCGCTGTTCATCTATAAGGAAGGCGAAGGGTATTCGGAGGAGCTGGAAAAGCTGTTCAGGAATCTTTCCGGCGCCGCAGGATAGATCGCGTCATTGTTTTTTGCAGGATGTCTCTCAGGTCCGGGTCGGCCACGTCGGCGAGGGTTTTGCGGATGTAGTCGGTTTCCTCCGCCTTCAGATCGCTTGCGTCAGGCAGCGCATCGGGCCCCGCGTGATTTACGCGAGGAGCCTCCATCTCGCCGATGAAATACCGGATCTGGGCAACCGTTGTCCCGCCAAGGATCCCGTTGAGTTTCGAGATGATCTCCTGTTTCATGAACTGGAGTTCATGCATCCAGACCGAGTTGGCCACACGGACATAGAGCACACCTTCCCTGAGCCTGTCCGGCTGGGCCTTCGCACCGATCTGCGGCCCCACGGCGCGATTCCAGGCGTCGATGAGCGAACGGTCCTTCACGGGAAGATGGAGGGCCTTCTTTTTCAAGGCTTCGGGAAGGATTTCCCCGAGCAGCCGCGGTGTCGATGAGCCTTTTCGCCGCCTCATGACCCCAACATGGCACAGGCGGACGCGGCAGTCAAGATGCAGAGGGTACAGGGGTATCTAATACAGGTAATTGAGGTATGGGTATGAATCTGTCGGAACTGGTTGAGCAGGTTAAGAAGCATCCCGAATTTCACAAGGCGGGAATGATCCTTTGCCATAACGGGGTCGTGAGGGCCACCTCGCGGGACGGCAGGCCCGTGTCGGAGGTGACGGTAAGGGTAGATCGCAAGCGCCTGGAGGCGATCCTCGGGGAAATCAAGGCGATGACGGGGATCGTGGAGGTTGTGGCTCACGTCAACGAAGGAACCCTGAAGGTCGGCGAGGATGTGATGTACGTCGTCGTCGCCGGGGATTTCCGGGAGAACGTCTTCGATGCCATGATCGCGGCCGTGAACCGGATCAAGGCGGATGTGACGTCCAAGACAGAAAAGTGACGGAGTGAGAAAGGCAAGTGTCTGAGTGAGAAGAAGTGTCTCAGTGTCTGAGTGAAGAAAGAAAAGCAAGATCAAAGACTGTCAATTGCCAGAATCCCTCTTTCTCTTCACTCAAGCACTCAAGCACTTAGACACTTTTCTATTGCCGATTTGAGGCAAGACTGGACAGACAGAATAGACAATGAGGTCAACGTGAATTCGGTTGTCGTCAAGGCCAACATGGTTGTTTTCATCGCCAGTTTCTGCACGCTCGTCATCGAGCTCGTTGCGGGACGGATCATGGCGCCCTACGTGGGAGTCTCCCTGTACACGTGGACGAGCATCATCGGCGTCGTCCTTGCGGGGATCAGCATCGGCGCCTGGGTCGGAGGGACCCTCGCGGACCGGTATCCCCGCCCGGCAACCCTGGGCTGGCTGCTCTTCCTTTCCGGTGTGGGGGCATTGACCATCGCGCCCCTGACCGACCTGATCGGCGCCGCCCAGCTCCAGACGACCCTGATGCTGCGAATCCTGCTGCTCACGACGGCCATCTTCTTCATCCCTTCGATGCTGCTGGGGATGATATCGCCCGTCGTGGTGAAGCTCACCCTGGACAACCTGGAACGGACCGGGAACATCGTTGGAAAAATCTATGCCTTCTCCACGCTGGGCTCCATCATCGGGACCTTCGCCACGGGGTTCTTCCTCATCTCCTGGATGGGCACCCGCAACATCCTGCTGACCATGGGGGCCATCCTGATCGGCTCGGCCTTTTTGTTCGGCGGGCTGTTCCTGAAGCGCAAGGCCGCCGTCATTTCCGTCGTCTCCGTCGTCTCCGTCAGCGTTTTCCTGTTTACGATGTTCGGTTATGCCTACAAGCCCATGCTGGACGAGAAGACATACTACTACAAGGAGAGCGACTACTTCACCATCAAGCTCAAGAAGTACCCCATCAAGGGCGGGACCGTCGAGGGAGAGGCCCTCATCCTGGACAACCTGATCCACTCCATCAACGACGTGAACGACCCGGCCTTTCTCGACTACGACTACATCCGGATCTACGAGGAAGTGGTCAGCTGGCAGATGAATCACCGGCCGTCCGTGGACGCCCTCTTCATCGGCGGGGGCGGATACACCTTTCCCCGCTACATGGAGGCAAAATACGCCGGGGCGCGGATCGACGTGGTGGAGATCGACCCGGAGGTCACCTACGTGGTGCACGAATACCTGGGCCTGCCCCGCAGCACGACCATCCGCTCCTTCAACGAGGACGGCCGCTGGTTCGTCATGAACTCGAAGGACAAGGGGCGCTATGATTTCATCTTCGGGGACGCCTTCAACGATCTCTCCATCCCCTATCACCTGACGACCCGGGAGTTCGCACAGCAGATGAAGGAGCTCCTCAAACCCGACGGGCTGCTCATCGCAAACCTCATCGACAGCGTCACCGAGGGGCTGTTCCTCCCGTCCTATATGCGGACCCTCGAGGAGGTCTTCGGGAAGGGGAACGTCAACCTCCTCGTCCTGGCGCCGGAGCTTCGGCGTCTCGGGATTGCCACCTGCGTCGTTGTGGCGAGCCCGAAGAAGTGGGACATGGAGGACTTCGCACGCGTGATCGGCAGCAGGGGCGGGAAAGCCATGACCGCCAAAATCGTTCCCCAGGAGAAGCTCCAGGAAATCCTCGCGGAGCGCCCCTCGGTGATCCTCACCGATGATTACGTTCCCGTGGACAACCTGACAGCGCCCATCTTCGAGGCGAGGTACGGGTATAAGAGAAAATAGTGGTCAGTGGCCAGTGACCGGTGACCGGTGGGGAGAAGCAGAAGTGGGTTGTGGTTAGTGGCTTGTGGCTAGTGAAAAAAGAAGTGACCGGTGATCAGTGGCCGGTGGAAGAGTAAAAAGTGACCCGTGACCGGTGGAAGAGTAAGAAGTGTCTGAGTGAAGAAATAAAATAACAGTGTCATTGCGAGCCGAGCCTCGCGAGGCGTGGCAATCTACGTTTGAGATATATCCTTGAGATTGTTTCGTCACTTCGCTCCTCGCAATGACAAGATAGACTAGACAGACGGTATTCCCAATACCCGGTTCCCAATTCCCCAGGAACGCCGTTCCGCATCATTGCCTTCCGGACTGTTATGGTGTAGATAGAAAACAGAAGACAAACATCCTTGAAACAATCCAACCGGGGAGTCGCCATGGATGAAAGAGAACGGCTGAAGCTGATTCAAAGGCTCAAGACAGCGAAGACGTCCGAGGAACGGGACCAGATTCTCTGGCACCTGGCGGGGCAGGACAAAACGGTCAGGGGAAAACCACAGAGGGCTGAAGCGACAGGCACCGGCAAACGATCCCCGTGGGTTCTAGCGAGGAAGGATAAAACGGCCAGCGGAGAACCACAGAGGGTGGAAGCAACGGCCGCCAGTCAGCCAACCCCTACTAAGACGGAAGGCAGGACACAGATCCGCCTGCCTTTGGGAAAAGTCGGCGGGTTCGGGTCCATCACGGCGCTGCTGTTCCTGTTCTACGGCCTGATCGCCATCGCCTCCGCGGTGATGAAAATCATGCAGGGAGAGCTGGACGGCGACGAGATCCGGCAGCTCATCATTGGCGGCGTATTTGTCTTCTTCGGAATCGTCATCTTCATCAAGGCAAAGCGCGCGCAGCGCAAGGCGGCCGAAGGCGCCTAGGCGTCCCCGTTGCTTATTTCAGCTTGAAATCGACGCGGCTCTTCTTCACGTCCTTTTTCGCCTCGGGCTCGAGTGTCTTCGGCTCGACGACAAAAACCCTGCCCGATTCGAATTCCCCTTTTTCCCGCAGGGCTTCCGACACCGTTTCGGCCCTCTTCATCGCCAGGAGGCGGAGGTCATCCTCCTTGACCACGATGTGGGTCATCATGAGCTTTTCCATCTCCTCGTTCGGCAGGCCTTTCTCCATCCCGACGATGTTCCTCGGCTTGGGGAACTTTTCGGCACTGTAGGCCCTTTTGAGGTAGCGATCGTATTCCTGCTTCTCGATCGTGATCTCGTCGACGGACTCGACCTTTTCCCCTTTCCGGACCAGTTCGTTGAGCTTCTGGGCCTTCAGCTTTCTCTGAAACTGGTACTGGATGAGACCTTCGCGGTCCCGCTCCAAGTCCACACCGCCGGCGATGTCGAGCTTCAGGGCCGGCTTCGCCTTCAGGGCCTTCGCCAGCGTCTCGATTTTTTTCATGCTGGGTTCCGAGAGATCCGTCGAGCCCTGATCGAATTCGATGTAGCTCAGTTCCTCGCCGCCCCCGAAGAGGGATCCCAGCAGGGCGAAAGGCGCCGTGGCGACCTTGGTGAGAAGGTTGACGATGACCTGGAGGACGATGCGCCAGACGCTGAACTCCGGGTCGTCGATGCGGCCCGTCACGGGGATGTCAAGATTGATCTTTCCCTCGCTGTCCCTGAGAAGCGTGATGGCCAGACCCACGGGCAGCTTGGTGGCATGGGGGCTTTCCACGCGTTCGCCGAGGGTGAGTTGATCGATGACGACCTTGTTTTCCGCATCGAGCTTCATGTCGGAGATCAGGTACTTGAGGTCGAAGGAGAGAGAGCCCTTTTCGATCTTGTACCCCGCATAGGTGCCTGAATAGGGGGTGAGGGGACTCAGGTTGAAATCCCGCAGCGATGCCTTGAGGTCCACGAAGAGATTTGTCTTGAAGGGGTGGACCTTCCCGGTGATCTCCATGGGGATGTACCGCCCGATTTTCCCCCTGAGGTCTACATCGGCCGGCTTGGTCGTGATCGAGGTCACGCCTGTGATCCTCCCCGTGAGCTCCGTCAGTGTCGACGAAAAGGCGGGTCTGACATGCCGATCGTCAAAGACGATGGTGCCGTTCTGGAGTGTGATGCGGTTGATCTCGATGTTTTTAGCCAGGACGTCGCCCAGGTATTCCTTTTTCTCCTCCGGCTGTGCCTCTTCCTCTTGCCTGGGCGGTGCGGCTTGCGGCTCGGCGGATTCCTCCTGCCCGGCAACCTCAGGCTTGGCCACGTTCTTCACGTTCAGGGTGCCGTCCTCGTTGACGATGATCCGGGCATAGAAATCGGCAAGCGAGATGTCCTTGATCCGCACGAAGAGGGGGTTGTAGCCGGCACTCAGGTTGTTCATGAACAGGGATTTGAATTTGATGAAATCTTCGCCGAGGACCTTGTCCACCGTCGCGACGCGGGCGAGAAGGAAATTGCCGTCGTATTTGACCGACACGTCCTTATCCGGGGGTTTGCTCGCCGAGAACGTTCCTTTGGCGGAAATGTCGCCATCGGTGAAATTGACGCGGAAGTGTTCCGTGAAGTACTCCTGGAAGGGACGGATCCGCATCTTTTTAACATCGACCTCGAGATTGGCGAAGACGGGGTTGAAACACACGGGCCCGTTGACGGCGATGGATCCCATGCCCTTGTTGAAGTCCATCGAGACGGACAGCTTTCCCTGGCTGTCCTTCACCGTGGAGATCTTTTCCCCCTTGATGGTGATGTCCTGAATCAGCGAGTTGACCGGTTCCGGCGGCACGTCGTCGCGATAGGCGATCTTGCCGCCCTTCAGATCGAATTCGTCCAGGATCAGGGTAGGCAGGGGTTTCTCCGCGGTTCCGGCCTCCGCCTTGGCCGGTTTCGGCTCCTCCTTTTGCGGAGGCGCCAGGGTGAGCAGATTGATCGTCCCGCTCTTGTCCCTGCGGACGTTCAACTCGGGCGAGTCGAGGGAGATTTTCGCGAAGTGGAACTTCGACTGGAGCGGCTCGAGGGCCGTCATGACCACGTCGAGGCGCTTCAGCCCGGCGACAGGGTTCTTCTTCCTGTCTTGAAGGACGAATTCCCTCAGCGCCATATTGCCGGCAACCGTGATGACGGGTTTCTGATCGGGCGTTATGGAGAAGGTAAGAGTCGAATGCACGTCGAGTTTCCCGGATGGGATGGTGATATTCATCTCGTGCGGGACGTAGGCCAGGTAGTAGGGGATGTCCAGGTCTTCGATGAGGATGTTGAAGATTGTCTCGCGGGTGTCCTTGAAGAGCTTGGTTTTCCCTTCGATGGCGTAGGGGTTGCCATTGATCGTTGCGGCAAAGCGGGGTTGCACATAGGTGTCGATGTGCTCAGGAATGTTCGAAACCAAGGGGATCCCGATGTTCATCTCCCTGACGGTGTGAGTCGTGTCAAAGGGGCTGTCGACGAAATCGACACTGCCGTTCTCGATGACGATGTTGTTGACCGAGAAGACCGGCGGCTCCTTCTTTTCCTCCTTCGGCTCTTCCTTCATCAACGCAAGCAGATCGGAGAAGTTGTAGGTCTTGTCCTTGTTCCGGACGAGGTGAACATAGGGCTTGCGGACGATGAATTCCTCGATGACGGGCGCCCGCTTGAATATCGAACGGATGTCGAGGTTGACCACCAGCTCGTCGAAAGACACAAAAGTCTTTTCGCCCTTGGGCTCCTTGATCTCAAACCCCCGTAGAGTGAATGTCAGCGTGTACGGGTTCAGGCTGAGCTCGGAGAGGCTGACCTGGCGATCGAGGGTCTTCGAGAGGGATTCAAGAAGGTAAGGCTTCACGATGGGCGGGATGACAAAGAAGCCGATGATGGTGAAGAGAACGAAAAAGACAACAGCGCCAATGATCCATTTTTTGAATCGGCCCATAGTGCTCTCCGTGAGTGTCCATACTCTGATGCGGTTGCGCGGAAAAAAACCGGGAACGGCGGGTGCCGCGTACAACGTTCCGGCACGGTCAATTTCGCACAGGCGCCCTGATTTTGCAATAGCCAACAGCCAACGGCAATTCCCTTCACGATCGAATGCCGCAGTGAAGAAGCCGATCAGAGCGAACGGATCGCGAAAACCCGGATAGCCCGCAAACAGGCCTGGAAAGGGTGTTTGCGGCGATCATGCGCGAGAGCGCTTCGCCGAGTGATGCCCGGGGCGTAAAGTAAAGCAGCCAGAGCGGCTCGCAAATGCAGAAAATGCTTGAAATGCAGAAAAAAATCGTATAGATGAAAAGTACTCTTGAAGACAAACATGCGACAATAGGAATCACAACAAACAAGGAGGAGATCAAGATGGCCAAAGCGAAGAAGGGTGATCTGTTCACTTGCGAACTGTGCGGTCTCGTCGTTGCTGTTGACGAGAGCTGCGACTGTGTCGTCGGTGAGCTGATCTGCTGTGACATTCCCATGGAGAAAGGAAAGGCAAAGATGAAGAAGGCTGCAAAGCCCGCCAAGAAGGCGAAGAAACCGGCAAAGGCGAAAAAGGTGAAGGCTGCCCCGAAGAAGACTGTTAAACCCGCCAAGAAGGCCGCAAAGCCCAAGGCGAAAGCGAAGCCCAAGGCAAAGGCAAAGCCCAAGGCAAAAGCGAAGCCCAAGGCAAAGGCAAAGAAGAAATAACGTTTTCCGCATGACCGGGAAAAAGAAACCCCGTTCCGTCGTGGAGCGGGGTTTCTTTTGATCTCCGCCCGGACCTTGCCGAGAGCTCAAACTCGTTGACGAAAGCGGAAATATCTTTTATTTTATATGGGCAATTTGGCCGCATCCTGACCCGTTGCGTTTCATGAAGTAAAAGCCCGCACCCGATGGGCGGGGCTTTCCTTTCCGGTTTCAGGCAAACGATCCTGGAAGAAACTACAAAACGACAGGAAGGAGGCAATACATGGCTAGCAAGAAACTGTTGGAGCTTTTGAACAAGGGAATCGCCCGGGAAATCCAGGTGTCGGTTCAGTACATCTGGCAGCACGTCCAGTGGTCCGGAATCCCTCACTACGCCATCAAGGATGAGCTGAAGAAAACCGCCGTCGCGGAAATGAAGCATGCCGAGGCAATCGCCGAAAGGCTGTTCTACCTCGGCGGAGTTCCCACGACGAAACCGGAGCCGATCTTTGTCGGCAAGACCCTCAAGGAGATGCTGACCAAGGACATGAAGGACGAAGAAGGGGCCATCAAGCTCTACAAGCAGACCATCGCGCTTGCCGAAAAGGAAGGCGACATCACGACGGCACAGCTCTTCAAGAAAATCCTCGCGGACGAAGAGGAGCACCACGATTTCTTCCAGGGCGTTCTCGAAGGACTCAAATAAAGCAAGCAGAGCACCGAAACAAAAGCCCACTTCACGGTGGGCTTTTGTTTTTCTCCATTTACGCAGAAGCGGATCTGCGGTGGCCCACGGCAAAGAGGTGAAGAATAAAGATGAGAAGGCGCGAAAGAGAAATACAGGACGAAAAGGAGATTCGTGACATCCTCGAAAAGGGGCTCGTCTGCCGCCTGGGTCTCTGTGACGGGCAGCAGCCGTACATTGTCCCGATGAGTTACGGTTACCGGGACGGATGCATCTACTTCCACTGCGCCAGGGAGGGCAGGAAGGTTAACATCCTGAAAAGCAACGACCGGGTCTGCGTCGAAATCGATATGGACACCCGCGTCGTACGGGGCGAGGCGCCTTGCCGATGGACAGCAAAGTACCGGAGCGTGATCGGATTCGGCAGGGCCCGGATCATCGATGACGAGAGAGAAAAGAAAGCCGGCCTCGATGTCATCATGGCACACTATGGGGGAAGCGGAGGCGATTACGATGAGAAATCCCTGCCGCGGACGATCCTGATCGAAGTTGTCCTGGAGAGCATGACAGGAAAACAGTCCCTCTGATCCGTACCGTGGCGGTGGTTTGACTCCGGCAGCGATGAAGTTCCCCGTATTTGGCATGCAAAATAATCGTTGACAGTATATATTTTGCATGCCAAATAAATACGGAGGCTAAGTAGCGCGAAAGCGATGAAGATCGAAAAAACCAAGAGGGAAGAATCACCGATGCCGAAGGACGACCGATTGATCTTTCTTGTCTTTACCGCGCAGCAGAAGCTGCGAACCTACCTGAAGAATGCCTATTCTGAAGCGGGCGTCACCATCACGCCTGCGCAATCGGGGATCCTCTTTCTCCTGAAAAAGAAAAACGGGCAGACCATGTCGGAGCTGACCCAGGCGCTTTCCATCGACAATTCGACCCTGACGGGGCTTGTCGACCGGCTCGAGCGGTCGGGAATCGTGAAGCGCAATGCCGGTACCGCTGACCGGCGAAATTCCCATGTCTTCATCACGGACAGGGGGAGCGAGGAGATCGCTCGGGCGCAGGCCATGATCCGCCGGGTGAACGAGCAGATCAAGGCGGATTTCACGGAGAGCGAGGTCGAGGCATTCAAGAAGATCTTGAAATCTTTTTTCGTGAAATTCGGGGCGAACGCATGAGGTGAGGTAAACGATGCAGGTTCAACTGGAAAAGAAAGAAAACCATACGCGACTGACCACCCAGGCGATACGCTTTGCAGGCGAGGACCTGTCTGTGCAAGAAGATCTCGGGCGTTGCGGTACCCCCGGGAAGATCTGGGGGAAGATGGCCAGACGCAGGCTTCTGGGCTGGAGCATCCCTGCAGTGTACGGGGGAGAAGGCGCCCGCTTTTCCGACATCTTTCCGGCCGTGGAGGCCTTTGTCGGAGCAGGTGGCAGGCCCGGGCTCGCCTTTTCCTGGATGGTCCATCTGATCGTCGGAAAGGTACTCATCGCAGGCGCCGCAAACGGCAAACAGAAAAAAGAGATCCTGCCCGCGATGGCCGCCGGCAGATGGACGGCCTCTATTGCCCTTTCGGAGCCGGGGGCCGGCAGCGACCCGAAGCGGATCCGCACGACGGCCGTGAAAAAGGGGAAGTCCTATGTGCTCGACGGGGAAAAGGCGTGGCTCACCAATGGCCCCCTGGCCGATCTCTTTATCGTATTTGCCGTGACGGGTGAGCGGGGAGGGAGAAAGGGCTTTACGGCTTTTCTTGTCCCGAGGGAAACCCCCGGGCTCACCGTTCGTGAAATGCCGGCCCTGGGTTACTTGAAACCGTCCCCGCACTGCGAGATCCGGCTCGAGAGATGCGACCTGCCCGAAACCGCCATCCTCGGCCGAAAGGACCGGGCCTGGGAAGAGCTCTCGAAGCCGTTCCGGGTGGCCGAAGATGTGCTGCTGTCAGGGGCCATCCTCGGGGGGCTGGACCGGGAGCTGAGGCAGGCGGTCCGCAGGCTGCGGGAGAGCAAGGGGAAGATTGAAAACGATATGAAGGAGCGCGTCGGCGGATTCGCGGCCCTGCTGGAGACGACAAGACAGGTTGCACGGGGCGCCGCAAGGGATCTCGACGGCGGGAAACAGGGAACGGGCGTGGAGGCCCGGATCGTTGCCTTTCACCTCATCGCGAAAACGCTGCAGGAATCCCTCAGGGGAATCCTCGAAGAGTCACCAGGCGGCGGGCCCGCCGGTCCGGATGCGTTGGGGGACGATATCGCCCGGCTCATCGGGCTCGGGATGCACGCATCGCGGGCACGTCTGCGCAAATGGGGAGACACACTTCTGATCGGGAAGGAGAAATCATGAGGGATCAAACCGGGAAATTCGAAACGGTCGACCAGGTGAACGAGGGCTTCAAGAGCACGGGCTACATCTGCAGCACGGATATCGCAACGACGGTCTACCTGGCATTTCATCTGGAGAAGCCGGTTCTCGTCGAGGGGCCTGCCGGAGTGGGGAAGACGGAGCTTGCGAAAAAGGCGGCCCAGTTCATGGACGTGCCGCTCATCCGGCTGCAATGCTACGAGGGGCTCGACGAGTCGAAGGCGCTCTACGAGTGGAAGTACGGAAAGCAGCTTCTCTACTCCCAGTTGCTGCGGGACAAACTCGATCAGGTCATCGACAAGGAGAGCGACCTGGGCGAGTCGATCCGGACTCTGCACCGCTACGAGGACATCTTCTTCTCTCCCCAGTTTCTCGAGCCGAGGCCGCTCCTCAAGGCGCTCCAGGAGGAACGGGGCGCCGTGCTCCTCATCGACGAGGTGGACAAGGCCGACGAGGAGTTCGAGGCTTTCCTGCTGGAGATCCTCTCCGATTTCCAGGTGTCGATTCCCGAGATCGGCACAGTGACGGCGCGGACGAAGCCCTACGTATTCCTCACCAGCAACAGCACCCGCGAACTTAGCGAGGCGCTGAAGAGGCGCTGCCTGCACCTCTTCATCCCGTTCCCCGCTCCCGAACTCGAGCGGGAGATCGTCCGCCACCACGTGCCCGATATCCCCGATCTCCTGGAGAAGCAGCTGGTCACGTTCATCCACGAGGTGAGAAAGCTCGAGCTCAAGAAAGTGCCCTCCATCAGTGAGACCATCGACTGGGCCCGGGCCCTCATTCTGCTGCACGCCGAGGGACTCGACCGGGATCTGACCCGCAAGACCCTCAATACCTTTCTCAAGTTCGAGGAGGACATCCGGGCCGTCGACGAGAAGCTCTTTCTGCTCGTCGACAAGGCCCTGAAGGAAACGGCCTGATGGACCGCGTGTTGAATCAGTTCATCGTCTCCCTGCGCGGCGCGGGAGTCCCCGTGTCGGTATCGGAGAGCATCGACGCCGCGCAGGCCATGGCGATCTCCGGATACAGCGACCGGCAGATCGTCAAGAGCAGCCTTGCGGCTACTCTCGCGAAGTCCGCTGCCGAGAAGGAGATCTTCGACGACTGTTTCGAGAGGTTCTTTACCTTCCAGACCCTGGCGAGAGACTTTGCGGCCGGACAGGAAAACAACGAGCAGCAGCAACCCGGAGACATGCCCATTCCGGGCATCGGGGGGATGATCAGGGAGGGCGACCTGGGCGGAATTGCACTCGCCGTGCGAGACGCAGCCCGGTCCGTGGATCTTCAGTCCATCCGTTATTTCACCCAGCGCGGGATCTTCACATCGAGGATCCTCCAAACACTGCAACTGGATCAGCTGGACCGTTTCGTGGCCGATCTTTACCGGCAAGGCGGAGCCGGTGCCGCGGCGGCACGGCAAATGGAGCAGGGAAGGGATGCGCTCATCGACATGGTGCGGCGCTTTGTCGAGGAGCAATACGAGATCTACGCCCGGGAGAGCACCGAGCGGATCATCGAGCGATACCTCTGGGACGTCAGGCTCACGGAATTGGAAGAGCGGCACTACGACCGCATGCACTTCCTCATCCGCAAGCTCGTAAAACGGATGAACGAGCGATACTCCCGCAGGCGGCGCAGGGCAAAGCGCGGAGCCCTCGATTTCAAGCAGACCCTCCGGGCAAACATGCACCACGGGGGCCTTCTCTTCGAGACGCGCTGGAAGAAAAAACGGATGAACCGTCCGGACGTGGTGATCCTCTGCGATGTGAGCCGATCCATGTCGACGGTGGTCCGATTCTGCCTGCTGATGCTCTACGGCCTCAACGAGGTGGTCGCCCGGGTCCGCTCCTTCGTTTTCTGCTCGAGCCTTCTCGAGGTCAGCCACATCTTCGAAACCTGTCCCATCGCAGAGGCCGTCGAGCGGCTGCGGACCGGCGAAGGGCTCGACATCCACATGGGAAGGACCGACTACGGGAGCGCCTTCTGGGACTTCACGAACCGGCACCTGGATGCGGTCACGGGCAAGACGACGGTCATCATCCTGGGCGATGCCCGCAGCAACTATGGCGACCCTGCCGATGAGCTGCTGAAGAAAATCGCCGAGCGCTGCCGCCGCCTCATCTGGCTGAACCCCGAAACGCCTCCCATGTGGGGTTCAGGCGACTCGGAGATGAAGCGCTACATGCGCCTCTGCGATGTGGTCATGGAGTGCAGCACCCTGCGTCACCTGGAGCGGCTCGTCCGTGTCCTCGTCCGGATTCCCTGACACTACGAGAAAGAGAAGTTAAGAAGGTGAGAAATTGAGAAGGTTGGATCGGCATCGCTCTCCGGCCGCCGATACCACTGAAAACGATTGCACGCGCATTGAAGCCTTACGCCGCTTTGCGGGGCTTCCCGGCAGGGAAAGAACCGTTCATGATTGTGCACCCTGGCGGGATGCACCCCCGGTCCCCGTGGCTTGCTGCGGCGTAAGCGAGCATAATAACAACTAACCCATTACCTTAAGTTTCTAAATTCCCAGCACCTTGGTGCGAGGAATTTTAATACGGCTGTCCTCATCAAGACCGGTTATGCTAGAATACTGCCAGAAATGATCCGCGAGGCTGAGTGCATGGACGTGAGACAGGAATACCGGCATGCGCAGGAGATTGCCCGGCGGATCACCGGGGAAGTGGGGGAGCCCTCCTTTTACGGCGAGCAGAAAAAAGCGGTAGAAACCTCCAGCCGTCTCTTCAGGGAACACCCTCTCGTGACGCAGGCCATCACCGTCCTCGGAGCCGACCCGGACCGGCTCGGTCACGGGCTCAGCCATGTCACGAAGGTGGCCGTCGATGCCGGAGCGATCATTCTCGTCGAGCGTGAAAAAGAAAACCCGGGGGATCGGGCCCATCGGCTCGTTGCCCTGGCCCATGTGGCCGGTGTCCTGCACGACATCAAACGGGAGGAGAAGGATCACGCCAGGAAGGGGGCCGAGGAGGCTCAGAGGATTCTCCGTGATTTCGATCTCGGCACGGCGGAGCGCGTCGCGATAGCCAGCGCCATCGAGAACCACGAGGCCTTCCGGCCGGCGCCGCCCCTGGATGACCCGGACTGGCAGCTGCTTTCCGATGCGCTCTACGACGCCGACAAGTTCCGCTGGGGGCCGGACAACTTCTCTGAAATGCTCTGGGACATGGTGTCGAGGCGAGAGGTACCCCTCTCGAAGGTGCTCGGCCGGTTTCTCAAGGGGATGGAGGGGGTCGAGAGGATCCGGGAGACCTTCCGCAGTGAAACAGGCCGGCACTACGGTCCCGACTTCATTGACCGGGGGATGGAGATCGGAAGAAGGCTCTATGCGGAACTCACAAGGTGAGGCACAAGGGTACAGGGTACAGGGAAAATCCCCCTGTCATCCCCCTTTTGCAAAGGGGGACCGGGGGCGCAACCCGTAAGGGTGCGCAACCATGTCCGGTTCATTCCTTGCCGGGCCGCCGCGCGAAGCGCAACAAGCGGCAAAGAGGGGGATTTGATCAAACAAACTAAGGCTGAAGACAGGAAGGTGAAACGATGATCAATAGGATTCTCCTGGCGACGGACGGCTCAAAGACATCCATCCGGGCGCTCAAGGTTGCCATCGAGATGGCAAAGAAGATGGGAGCGAAAATTACCCTCGTCGGGGTCATCGACAACCGTCTCTACACGGGGCACGCGATGCTTGCAGAAGATTCCCCCAACCAGCTTGCACAGCCTGTGGAAGACTACCTGATGCAGGTCACGGGCGCCTATCTGGCCGATGCGACCCGGCTGTGCGGTCAGGGGGGCGTCGAGCCCGAGATCGTCATCCGGACGGGGCATCCGGCCGAGGAGATCCTGAAGGAAGCCCGCCGGTCGAAGGCCGACCTGCTGGTCATGGGGTCCCACGGAAGGAGCGGAATCGGCTCGGTGATGGGCAGCGTCACCTTCGCGGTGCTCCACGGGGATTCACGGGTTCCGATCCTCGTCGTCAGGAAGTGAGGCGCCGGGCGATGAGCGACAGGAAAGCCGACAGCCGAAAATCGAAGCTGGTTTACAAGGGCCCTGTATTCAACCTGTTCGAGGACGATGTGGAACTGCCGAACGGCAGGGTGGTCCGGAGAAGCCGGGTCGAGCACCGGCCCACGATCGGCGTTGTCCCGTACCTCGGCGACGGGCAGATCGTGCTGATCCGGCAGCATCGGCACGCCGTCGGGACCTCGTTGATCGAGATCCCGGCCGGGACGATGGACAAGGGAAACGAATCCCCGGAGGAATGCGTGCAGAGGGAGCTTGCCGAAGAGGCGGGCTTCCGGGCAGGTCGCCTTGTGAAACTGTTCGGAGGGTATCTCGTCCCGGGGTATGCGGACGAGTTCATGCACTTTTATCTGGCCTTTGATCTCATGCGGGCACCGCTGCCTCCCGATGAGGACGAGTTCATCGAGCCCCTGACCTGCACGATGCATGATGCCCTGAGCATGATTCGGGACGGGAGGATCGTTGACAGCAAAACGGCCCTGGCCCTTCTCCTTGCTGCGGATTATCTACAGGAAAACAAGATGATGCCGTAGCGAAAGGGCCTGCCGCCGCCTAGCTCTTCTTGCTCGTCTTGGTCTGGAACGTGGTCATCTGTTGTTTGACATTCCTTTTCTTGCAGGCCGGGCAGCTGATCTTCCCCTTGTCGCGCTCCGCCATGCTCATGACAAGAGTGAACGCTCGCCTGCAGTCCTCACAACGGAATTCATAAGTCGGCACCGCTCATCCCCCCTTTCTCTTCGTATCGAGTATTGTACAGGTATGGAGAAGGCCGTCAAGTCCCATGTGCGATCCCCGGCATGACCGGCCAGAGTCCGCCTGGAGGCCTTCGCCGATGGCACGAATCCTGCTCATGGAAGGAAAACAACCTGAATGCCAATCGGAACTCAAATCATCATTCATCTTCAACCGCCACGGGGACAATCACGGGATCGATACCACGGTGATCACGGAAATCGCCGACTACGTCCGGCGGGAGATGAACTTCAAGATCGCCCCCAACTACCCCTTTGTCGGTTCCGAGTTCAACGTCACCCGTGCAGGTGTCCACCTCGACGGGCTCGTGAAGAACGAGGAGATCTACAACATTTTCGACACGACGAAGATCCTGAAACGCCCCATCATGCTCGAAATCACAGACAAGTCGGGCAAGTCGGGGATCGTCCACTGGATCAACTCCCGGCTCGACCTCAGGAACGGGGAGGTGATCGACAAGCGCCACCCCGGCATCTCGGCGATCCACAAGTGGGTCATGAAGCAGTACGAGGGGGGCCGCATGACAAGCATCTCCAACGACGAGATGGAGAAGGTCGTCCGCAAGTTCCTCCCCGAGCTCTTCATGTCCGATCTCGAAAAGATCAAGTACCGCGCGGCCCAGGCCGCTGTGGCCGTGGTGCAGCAGGTCATCGACCATTCCGTCATGAAGGCGATGAACCCGGAGATGCAGGAGCCGATCATGCAGCAGTTCATCGACGAGAACCCCTCGATCCAGTTCGCCTACGTCGTGGACACGCACGGCAAGAAGATCACGCGCAACATCACCCACATCACGCACCGCGCGAAGTACGAGAACTTCGGCGTCGGCACGGACTACTCGAACCGCGAGTGGTTCATCCGGCCCATGGAGGCCGGGAAGATCCACGTGACGGACTTTTACATCTCCAAGATGACAGGGGCCCTCTGCATCACCGTTTCGGCACCCATTGTCGACGAGCATGATGAAATCCGGGGGGTCTTCGGCGTCGACATCCGCTTCGAGGAGTGGACCAAGAGTGTCGACCTCATCTCCGAGGCCACCGAGCGCGCCCTGAAGGCGGAGTACGAAGCCAAAAAGAAGTCAGACCACTGGTTCTAGCAGGCGCAGGCGCCTGCGGGGCCAGGGTACAGGGGCTAGGGTACAGGGTTTAGATGGAAGGGCGGCAATGTGAGTTGTCGCCCTTTTCTTATCTATTGATTCATGATCGTCTCA
>Ga0351877_1039_pt1 | contig 42008 bp, 30 predicted proteins | sample BONcelFGM3001D13_FD_206775 | JGI IMG/M metagenome (GOLD analysis project Ga0351877, IMG submission 206775) | Enriched cells from coal bed in the Powder River Basin, Montana, United States - BONCAT cells FGM rep3 HSBNCT.FGM.300.1.D13 ...
GGTAAAAACAAAAAAACAACCCGCTCCGTCTGGGAATTCCTCCGACTGAGAATTCTGGGAATTTCTCATGAGTAAGCAAGGTGCATTGAAGGGCCGGAACCTAAGAGAATAAGGAATTAAGTGTCGTGTCCCCAGAATTTGTCCCCAGAATTACGGAATTGCTGGAATTAGATCTCCTCAACCTCGGTTTCATGACCGAAGGCCTCTTTGCGCGAAAGCCTTATCTTGCCGCTTTCTTTGTCTATCTCGATTACCTTGACGACTACCATGTCGCCTACCTTGAGAACATCTGAGACCTGCTTCACGCGGCTATTGTCGATATGGGAAATATGCAAAAGTCCGTCGCGTTTCGGAAATATTTCTACGAAGGCGCCGAAATCTGCAATGCGCACGACCTTGCCCTTATAGTACTTATCCACCTCCGGCAGCGCCGTACATTTCTTGACCTCCCGGATCGCCCTATTTCCACTTTCCTGATCCGCCGCGCCAACGACCACGGTGCCATCGTCGCTAACATCGATAGTCGCCCCGGTCTCCTCTATGATCCGACGTATATTCTTGCCACCCGGACCTATGAGGTCGCCTATCATATCGACCGGAATTTTGAGCATCGTCAGCTTTGGCGCATACGGCGAAAGCTCCCTGCGCGGCGCGGCCATCGTTTCGTCCATCTTATCCAGGATATGCAGCCTTGCGTCGCGAGCCTGACGCAGAGCCTTGCCGAGAACTGCGCGATCAACGCCGGTTGTCTTGATGTCCATCTGTATCGCCGCTACGCCTTCGCGGGTGCCGGTAACCTTAAAATCCATATCGCCTAGGTGATCTTCATCGCCCAAGATATCTGTAAGGACGGCCGTCTCTCCGCCTTCCTCTATAAGCCCCATAGCCACTCCGGCAACGGGCGCCTTGATCGGAACACCGGCATCCATAAGAGCAAGTGTAGCACCGCAGACCGTAGCCATCGACGATGAGCCGTTGGATTCAAGGATTTCGGAAACGACGCGGATCGTGTATGGAAAATTTTCTTCGGAAGGCAATACGGTTTTTATGGATCGCTCGGCCAAAGCACCGTGACCTATCTCCCGGCGACCGGCGCCGCGCAGAAACTTCACCTCGCCCACTGAAAACGGCGGAAAGTTATAGTGAAGCATGAATTTTTTGTAATATTCGGTAGTGATATTTTCGATAAGCTGCTGATCCTCTTTGGTTCCGAGGGTAACCGTAGCCAATGCCTGCGTTTCACCTCTTGTAAAAATAGCGGAACCATGAGCTCTAGGGAGAAAGGCAACGTCACAGGCGATGGACCTTACTTCGGTAAGCCCCCGGCCGTCTATTCTCTTGCCATCGGAGATGATCATCTTCCTGACAAATTCTTTCTTGAGATCGCCAAACACTGCCTTGACCGAATTGGCCAGATCCGTCTCATCGTCTGCCGGCACAAGTTCTTCGACAAGCGATTTTTTGAGCGCATCCAAAGCAGCATATCTTTCCATCTTGGTTTTTATGGTTACGGCCTCGGCAAGCCTTCCGCCTAGAACCTTTTCGACCTTGGCGCGAACATCGGAAAGGTCCGGCAAAATCGGATCTTCCCACTTCTTTTTGCCGACCATCTTCTGTAGTTCAATCTGGGCATCGATCACCGGCTGCATTTCCGCATGCGCGAAAAAGAGCGCATCTATCAAATCCTCTTCGGAAACGAGATTCGCACCGCCCTCCACCATCACTATGGCATCGCGCGAACCGGCAACTATTAAATCCAGATCGCTTGCGTTTCTTTGAGCTTCGCTCGGATTGATGAGAAGCTTGCCATCCACTCTGGCGACGCGCACACCGGCTATGGGACCTTTAAAAGGAACTTCCGAAAGCGTCAACGCAGCCGAGGCCCCGATGATGCCCAATACGTCGGGATCGTTGTCGTTATCGACTGAAAGCACCGTGGCTATGACCTGAGTTTCGTGAAAATAACCATCGGGGAAGAGAGGCCTTATCGGTCTGTCTATGAGCCGACTGGTTAAAATTTCTCTCTCGGTAGGTCTGCCCTCGCGCTTGAAAAAACCCCCGGGAATCTTGCCGGCCGCGAAGGTCTTTTCCACATAATCGACCGACAACGGAAGAAAGGATTTATTTAGAGACTCTTCGTTTCTTTGCTGTGCAGTTACAAGTACCAAGCTATCGCCATAGCGCACTACGACAGAACCGGCGGCCTGTTTGGCGATACGCCCGGTTTCGAGTGTCAGCTTGCGCCCTCCAAGGATTGTCTCTACATGTTTTGACATTTACTGCCTCCAATGTTTTTGATTCTGCAATGATTTACGCACACGCGCAAACCTCGGGTAAGTAAAAACTTACACGCACAATACTCTTGGCTTTTGTTTTCGAGGAAACTCGCACCCAGATGGCCATTTCGTCGGGAAGGAACCACTGATAACTTGAAAGAAAGCTCACCTCGATCTTTTTAATGGCGAACTGACTTGTAAATTATCAGCACCCTCCCTTTTGGGTTCACATTTGTTTAGCTATTTCCTGATACCCAGCTCGGCGATGAGCTTCTTGTAGCCATTTTCATTGTGCTTCTTTAGATAGTCCAGAAGCTTTCGCCTGCGACCGACCATTTTAAGCAGACCGCGACGGCTGGAATGATCCTTGACGTGTTTGGTAAAATGCCCGGTCAAATCCGTAATGCGGGTTGTAAGCAGGGCCACCTGCACCTCGGCCGACCCCGTGTCGCCTTCGTGCTGACGGAAGTTGTTTATAACATCTGTTTTCTTTTCGTGTGTGATAGCCATAAGTGGCGCCTCCCTAGCATAGGGCTAAAGCCCTGTCAAAGATAAATCTGTTTAAATTGAAACTTCTATTTTATGTTAACGGCTATAATTTTATCGCCTAGCATGGTCGGATTGGCTTCGAGATCCTCGAGACTTATCGCCATAGCTATTACATAATTGCCACTTTGCAAGCGACGTATATTGGAGGCATGCCCTCCGCAGCCAATTGCCGCACCTATGTCCCTGCACAACGCACGAACATATGTGCCCGATTTACACTTAAGCCTCATCTTGAACGATGAACCAGAACCACTTAATATATCTAAGCTTTTTATCTCAATGGGACGCTCGTCCAATCTTACCTGCCAACCCTCACGCGCCGCTTTATAGGCCCGTCTTCCGGCCACTTTTACAGCCGAGACTGTGGGAGGGATTTGTTTAATTTTCCCTATAAATGACGGGATGGTAGCTTTAAGTTTTTCAAGCGAATCCTTAGGCACCGATGACTGACTTATCACCTTTCCCTCGTCATCGTCAGTCTCGGTAACGCGACCAAGATTTAGCGTAAATTCATAGATCTTATCGACTCCGGCTAGAGTGGATGCAAATTTTGTGGCACCATCTATGACCAGCGGCAAAACTCCGGTAGCACCGGGGTCTAGCGTGCCCAAATGCCCCACCTTTGAAGCTCCTATGAGATTTTTGACCTTTTGCACTACATCGTGCGATGTCGGTCCTTTGGGTTTATCTATTACAAGTACTCCATCCATATTCAAAATTCCCCTTTCACGGCCTCGAAGACGATTTTTTTCGCCTCGGAAAGCCCCGCTTTCATCCTAAAACCCGCCGCGCGGCAATGTCCGCCCCCATCGAATTTTTTGGATATCTTTGCAACATCTACATAATTCTTGGAACGAAGACTGACCTTCACCCTTTCATTCTCGACTTCACGAAACAAGGCGCTCACCTCGACTCCGGCTATGGATCTCGGATAGGTGGCGAACTCCTCGGAATATTCCATCTTCGCACCACTTTTCTTGAGCATCTCTTCTGTTATTTCCATGCTTGCATATTTGCCTTCGCATTTAAGATCTAAAGTGGAAAGCGAAAGAGCTAGAAGCCGGTAGGTGGCTTCGGGATTGGATTCGTCCAGGTGCATTGCGACACGCCACGGACTTGCACCTTTCTTAACGAGCCCCGAAGCTATCTCGAGAGCATGCGCACTGGTATTGGAATATTTAAAGAAGCCGGTATCCACGACCAACGTAGTGTATATACATTCCGCAATTTGTTGGTCTATAGCCACACCCATATTCTCGATGACATGCAGCACGACCTCGCCTGTGGAGGCCGCATTTTTATCCACGAGTAAAAAATCGGCATCGGCGACATCTAGTTCATGGTGATCTATGCAGATATACGACGATATGCCCTTATGTTTTTCAAAATCTTCGGAAATTCTGTCCCGTTGGGCGCAATCCACCATTATGGCCAGATCGAATTTCTCATTGCCGGAAAGTTTGGTCGCAACCTTTTCTGAACCTTTTAAAAAACCAAGATTATAGGGAACGCCGTCTCTGTTATACATCACAACGCTCTTGCCCATACGTTCAAGGGCCACCCCCAACGCTATGGTGGAACCTATCCCATCACCATCCGGGTTGACGTGCGACCCTATGAAGAAGGTCTTTGCCTTGTCTATGGATTCGATAATGGCTTCATAGTCGGCCTTAATGCTCATCTGGACGCCTCCCTTCGAAAAGAGAATCGATCTTGTTTGTAAGATCTAGCGCCTCGTCATAGAAGAACTCGAGTTCGGGCGTAAATTTCAGCGAAAGCTCGCTGGCCACTTTGCGTTTAAAAAAACCTGCGGCGCTTTCAAGACCTTTTTTTACACGATCTTCGAGTTTTTGCGAATCGTCGTTTAGGTGAAAATATATTCGCGCAATCTGAAGATCTTTGGTCATACGCACGCGGGTGATCTGCGTCCCGGAGAGCCTTGGGTCTGAAAGCTCGCTAAACAACGTCTGAGACACAATCCGAAATATTTCATCGGCCACTCTTTCGGCCCGGTCATATGGCAGATTTCTCATCATGCGTTTTAAATTCTCCTGAACCTTGATAATTTCGGTCAAAGCGTGGCTGCCTTTTTCTCTATTATATAAGCCTCTATGACATCCCCCACCTTGATGTCATTGTAATTTTCTATGCCTATGCCGCATTCGTAGCCCGATGACACCTCTTTGACGTCATCTTTAAATCGTCTCAATGAAGAGATACCGCCTTCGAAGACGAGCACCTGATCGCGCAACAAACGCGCCCGGCAGCTTCTCGTTATTTTGCCGTCGGTGACGTAGCAGCCGGCAATGGCCCCAACCTTCGTTATGCGGAAGACGTCTCTAACTTCTGCGGTACCCATAGAAACTTCGTGAAGATCGGGGGCAAGAAGGCCTTCCATGGCCTTTCTCACCTCGTCGATCATCTCATAGATTATACGGTAATGCCTGATCTCCACCTTTTCCCTGTCAGCTGCCGCCTTGGCCTTGGAATCGGGCCTTACGTTAAAACCAAGCGCTATGGCATTTGAGGCACTGGCAAGCATTATATCGCTTTCTATAATTCCTCCCACAGCGGAGTGGATCACTTTTAGCCTTACTTTCTCCGTAGAAAGTTTTGTCAGCGCATCGCAAACCGCCTCGACAGAACCCTGAACATCGCCTTTGACTATGACATTTAGCTCCAGCGAATTGTCCACAGCCAGCGCCGCCGAAAGACCCTCAAGGGATACATGCACGTTTTCGCCCATCTGCTTTTCTCTTGCTTTGAGCCTTCGTTGTTCCGCGACGAGCCTAGCCGCCTTTTCATCTGCGACACCAGCCAGCTCGTCACCGGCAGTGGGAGTTCCCGAAAGACCCAGTATTTCGACGGGAACAGACGGACCAGCCTCGCTAATCTGTCTGCCCTCATAATCGAACATCGCTCTTACTTTACCTTCGTAGATGCCACAAACTACATGACCACCTGTTTTCAACGTACCGTCTTGAACTAGGACAGTAGCAACGGGACCACGCCCCTTGTCTAGCTTGGATTCTATAACCGTACCCCTTGGTCTCGCTACCGGAGACGCCTTGAGATCTAGCATGTCGGCCTGCAAAAGCACCATTTCGAGGAGATGATCGATGCCTTCTTTCGTCTTTGCCGAAGTGGGCACGCAGATTACATCACCGCCCCATTCCTCCGGAACAAGACCGTGCTCGGTCATGGCCTGTTTGATGCGATCGGGCTGCGCCTCGGGTCTGTCCATTTTGTTCATGGCTATGATGATGGGAACGCCCGCAGCCTTGGAATGGTCTATCGCCTCGATGGTCTGCGGCATTATGCCGTCATCGGCAGCAACTACCAGTATCACAAGGTCGGTGATCTGCGCGCCCCTTGCCCTCATCGTGGTAAAGGCCTCGTGGCCCGGAGTGTCGATGAAGGTTATCTTGCGCCCCTTCACTTCCACTTCATATGCACCTATGTGTTGCGTGATGCCGCCTGCCTCTCCGTCCGCAACGGAGGCTTTTCTGATCACATCCAGGATCGAGGTCTTGCCGTGATCGACATGCCCCATCACAGTCACCACAGGCGCACGTTTTTCGAAATTTGTCCCCGAAGCATGAGCCTCGGGAATGGCAAGAACATCCTCTTCCTTAAACCCGAACCTCTCGACTGAAAAACCCCACTCCTCGGCTATAAGCTGGGCCGTATCCACGTCTATGGAGGAATTGATAGTGGCCATGATCCCAAGCGACATGAGCTTGGATATTATCTCTCCTGCTTTTATACCCAAAGATTGTGAAAGATCGGATATGCCTATCGTCTCCTCCATGCGGATAACTTTCTTGATCGCCTTGCGCTCGGTTATCTGGGTGTGTTTAAAATCCCTTCTTTGCGTCTTGCGTTTTTTTCCACGCGGAGAAGGCTGAAAAACTCTGTCGCTAACGGGAGCCTGTTGTACCGCCGCCACCGCGGACTCATCTTCATTATACACCTCGGCATAACTTCTAAGCCCACCTGCACGTTGGATCACTTCCATGTCGAGTTCGGCCCTGCTCTTTTTGCGTTTGGGACCTTTTTTGAGTCTATCGCGCCAGTCTTCGCGCTCGCGCACACCCTGCGATACCGCCGGCGCGGCCGATGATGGCGTCTGGGCATTCAAATTTATGCGGCCTACCACGCCTATCTTGCGTTCCTCTTCGCTTACGGAAGAATTGAACTTTATACCTGCAGTTTCGGATTCCGCAACAACCTGCACTGTCTGCACGGATTTTTCAACACCATCCCCTGCGGACTTGTCGGCATCGGATACGGAAACAACCTCTCCAACTGCATCTGCCGCCTGAGAAGTTTTGGAAGGACCACCCTCTGGTTGCAAAACCGCCTCTATAACTTGAGAAGTTTCCTCAGCTATCTCCTTATCTGGCAAAACATCCGGTTTTTTTTGAGACCGGCGTCTTATGATGGTCGTGGTGACTCTTTTTTCCACGACATCGTTTTTTGTTTCCATTGCGGCTTTCGTATCGTCGATCATCCCGGATTCCCCACTTAGCGGTTCGTTTGTTTACCTACGATTTACGCTTTAATTTCTTCCTTGGTCTCGGCGTCTTCTGCGGATGGATCACCATCAACAGGAGCATCTATTTCGAGAGTAACATCTTCATCGATTGGCAATGCGGCTTCGGCCTCGGATTGTCTCGCTGCTTCGGCGGCTGCTTCAGCCGCAGCTAGAACAGCGGCCTCCTCCTGCTGACGCCTTAATTCCTCTTCCTCAAGCCTTATCATCTCCGCGATGATCATCTCGGTGCCTCTGCCACCGGCTACCGCAGCCTTGGCCTTTTCGTACATTTGCTGCAAAAGTTCCTGACCGATCCCCGGCACCTGAGAAAAATTCTCAAAATCTGCGGTGGCTATGTCTTCGAAACTTCTAAATGAATGCGAATAGAGCATCATCGCCGAGCCATCGTCGATTTCAAGAACTTGCGCGAGCACCTTTTTGGCGCGGGTTGCCACCTGCTCTATCTTTGTTTCGCTGAAAACGTCGATATTCCAACCTGTAAGTTGCGCGGCAAGCCTTACGTTTTGTCCCCTTCTGCCTATGGCGAGCGAAAGCTGATCGTCGGGAACCACCACTTCCATGGCATGCTCCCGCTCACGAATAATGACCTTAACAACCTCCGCAGGCGCCAAAGCATTGCACACAAAACGCGCTGGTTCATTATCCCAAGCTACTATATCTATTTTCTCTCCCTTTAATTCCCCAACCACATTTTGAACCCTCGAACCCTTGATGCCTACGCACGCACCGACAGGATCGACGTCGGAATCTCTGGAGCTAACGGCAATTTTCGAGCGCACCCCCGCTTCCCTTGCGGCCGCGCGTATCTCCACTATGCCCTCGGCAATCTCCGGGACCTCCATCGTAAAAAGGCCGATCAAGAGACCTATATTCTTTCTGGAAAGAATGACGGCAGCTCCCCGGCCTTCCCGATCTATGCGCAGAAAATATCCCTGAAGCCTTTCACCGGCCCGATAATTTTCGGATTGCACCTGTTCCTGTTTGGGAACGACGGCCTCGGTGCGACCTAGGTCGATTACCATATCACCTTTTTCAAATCGCCTAATCACTCCGGTGATAAGCTCTCCAAGCCGGTCTTTATATTCTTCGTACACAACCGTGCGCTCGGCATCCTTGATCTTCTGTATTATCACCTGCTTGGCGGTCTGCGCGGCAATGCGCCCAAAGACGGAAGGATCCATCTTCACGCCTATGCTGTCGCCGGGCTCCACATCCGGATCGAGCTTGCGCGCTTCGTCTAGCTGCATTTCGAGGTTTTCGTTTTCGAGCGTTTCGACAGCCGTCTTGAACTGAAAAAGCTCGATCTCTCCGGCGTCCTCGTTGAAGTGGGCTTCGAGGTCTCCCAGATAACCCCACTTCTTTCTCGCAGCCGACAAAAAAGCGTCTTCCACCGCCCCCACGAGCATGTCTCGCGGAATACCTTTGTCCTTACTAACTTGATCTAACACCTTGCCTAGGTTTTGAAACATAGCCGAAGCCATCTTCCCATCCTCCACTAGTTAACAATCTTTGATTTTATAGAGACATCGTCAGGCTCGATTCTGGCCTTTGCCAGTTTCGAAATAGGTATCCTGTAATCGACATCATCCACACGCATCAGTATATCGTCCCCGTCCATGCCCTCTAAGATGCCTTTGTAATTGCTTCTGCCATCTATAGGACTTAAAGTCTTTAACTTTATAACAACTCCGCTAAAACGAACAAAATCTTGGGGCTTTCTAAGCGGCCTTGCAATACCCGGCGACGAAATCTCAAGGCTGTAACGGCTTTTGATGAGTTCCTCGACATCTATTATGTCGCCTATCGCCCGGGAAACCCTCTTGCAGTCGTCAACGGAAATGCCGCCTTCCTTGTCTATGTAGATGCGAAGCACCGCACGACCGCCGTCGGTTAAGAGCTCGGTATCGACGATGGCATAGCCCAGGTTTTCGAGCACAGGCCCCGCCAATTCCTCAACCTTCTGCAAAATCAATTTATTATCCATCTTTCAAATCCAAAATGCCCCTTAAACCTCGAGCCAAAAAAAATGGGCTCCCCAAAAGGGCCCATTGTTGAGAATCACATGTTGTGGCGGGAATATATATTAACTGCCCCACAAGGCAAGGAAAAAATAGGGCCGGCAGGAGGGTATTTGTTATGAACAACATTTTGCCGAATTGAAATTCAAAGTTTTTTTGTCGTTACTTTTCAACAACAAATGAATGCAGGGGGGAAAGTTCAAAAACATTCGCTGACATCTTTTACAGGACAATAAACAATTTTTACTAAAAGGCGTAAAATCCATGGTTGTTTTTCTTGATTCGTCTTTGAGTGATGGATCCGTGGGGGGTATTTGAAAGAAAGGAGGATATTCGGTTTCTGTTTTTTGGCTGAGGGACAGGATAATGAAGCAGAGAGAGAATGGGGGTGCAAGATGAAGAATATTCTATGCAGGGGCATCATGATAGGCTGCGGCTTCTTTGCGATGTACATGATCGCGGGTTGCGGCGGAGGCGGCGGTTCGGACGACGCGTCGTCCTCGCTGACGCTGTCTGGAACGGTGACGACGACATCGGAAAGCCAGACCTCGACGTCGGCGAGCATCTCGTCAGCAAAATCGGTCGCAAAGGAAAGTTCGGCGGCTGCGGGATATGAGATCATACCGCGCAACCTTGCTGCGGGTGTGACGTGTGATGGCGGTACGATCGACAATGCGGGTGAGTTCACGCTGAAGTGCGATGGATTCGTCGGCAAGGACTTCCGCATGGAGCTCGTAAGCGGCCATACGCCGATAGGCACGTTTGCCATAGCGTCTGGTGAGGGCCTCGGGGATTATTCATCGATACTCGCGACCGAGGGTTCGACGCTTGGATTTGTTCTCGACTATGATGAAGACACGACGATACCAAGCGGTTACGTATCCGAGGGTGCGATAGGTGTCACAAATCCTGTCGATCTGACGGGTATGCCGGGGCTCTGGACGATGGTCTGCGCGGATACCGGCATCGGCGGTGACGAGCGTAACATGGATTCATTGATTTCGGTGCGATAAAATTCGAGACATCGACCGAATACGCAGGTGCGATATCGTTAGAAACGATAACCTGCGGCGAACACTGTCCGCCTGAGGCCGTGGGCGGTTCGTTTGTGCAGGGATTTTCATCCTCTGGCAACCCGGTGCTTCTGGCATGTAAGGATCCGTTCGGTAAGGGCGCCATCCATCTTCCAACGAGGGCTGAAACAAAGGAAGAGAATCTCACGATATGGAGTAATGACTTCGGGGCAAATACGGGCTGCGATGATATTGGCAGGGAGATCACCCGCGAGCGCAACCGTATGGTCGGCGAGATAGTCGGCATCGAGCCGATGATGCTCGAGAACATCGACATGATGTGCACGATGATGGCATCACAGATCGGGATGATGCAGCAGCAGTATGCAGAGAGTGTAGCGCACGCATTGAGAGATCCCAATTTTCATGTCTTCCCAGAGTTTGAGGAGGCGGATGCGGATAATAATGACGTGCTTTCCGATACCGAGGCCACAAAGCTCATGAAGCGCTTCATGCCTCCGATACAGGCGATCCTTTGCGATCCGGAACTTGAGGGAATAAGGGCGCAGCTCAAGGAAATCGCAATGAATTCCTGTACGGCGCGCGTCCATTGGGACTTCTTCTGCGATGAAAAGGGCAACTGTGCAGAGAAGCTCGTATGCAGCGATTCCGGGGCGGCTGCTACAACGATGTCGGCGACTTCGCACCGAGGGTTTCGCAGCGGCATGATCTGATGACGTTGCACTTAAGGAACGACCCGTTCTTCGACATGACGTCCAGCGAGATAGAACGCCACAGAATGCGAGGCGAGGGCGGCGAGCAGAAGTTCTGCAAGGTGTCGCACGCGGTCAAGTTCATGGGCAAGAAGATCAGCAATGACGAGATAGAGGCGGACATAACCTTCAATGAATCGGACGGCTGCTGGGGCGAGAAGGGCGAGATCGGAGGCGAAGGTGGTGGTGGCGATATTGCCAGCAAGGTCGCCGAGTACAACAATGGTTTCTCGTTCACACTGACGAGATAGTCTCAGATTGGATTGCAATAAAAGGCCCGGGCGATGAGCTCGGGCCTTTTGCTTTGTGCGCCCGGCAGGGCGCACCTCCGGGCACCGATTGCTGAATTGAGTATTGTGTCCTCGAAATTCCTATTTTTTCAAAAACAAGCAACTTTAGGCCTATCAGATGCCGATAAACAATATGAAGACATCAACAACCGGAGGAAAGATGGCAGCTAGATTGGTCGATGCAAAATTAAATCCCATTAAAAATCACGACATTTCAAGAAATAGCAACGTTGCAGGCCCCTTTGATGCTGCCGACTGTAACGAGAACACCGAACGCATAAACCTTGCAGAGCTTCAAGCGCAAACCCCGCCGGCTCAAGGGTTTATTGATGCCACTCCGGACACAATCCTAAGAAACTTGACCGGCGGCGCATCTCCACACGCAAATCCCCTGATTTCAAACGCTTAAGCATCATTAAGAACCCTTAAGTTTTTCCAATCAAACCTCTAATGATAATCTAACATTTCAAAACTTGCTTCAAAATGCCTCGTGTACTAATTGTCCCAAAGACAAAATGATCATACCCGAAAAAACGCGGGTTTCTTTATCTGGCCAGACAATAAAAAGGCGGCAAGAATGACGCATGACAACGCAGGCACGCCGGGCACCGATCACGCCAAGCACATATACATAAACATACTAAGGGCGCTCATCTTTATCGCCTTTCTCTATATGTTTTTGGTGGGCATAGGACTTCTAGGCGATTCCTTCAAGCTGCTCGGAAAAGGTGTGGCGGAACAGCTCATAGCCGCAACATCAAACCCGTTTGCGGGCCTTTTTATAGGCCTACTCGCAACCTCCATAGTGCAGAGTTCCTCGGTTACGACCTCCATGACAGTAGCGCTTGTTTCCGGAGGTGCGCTTACCCTACAAAACGCCGTACCGATCATAATGGGCGCAAACATAGGAACTACGATAACCTGCCTGCTCGTATCGCTTGGACATGTCCGGAGAAACGAGGAGTTTGAACGGGCCTTCGCAGGCGCGAATATGCACGATTGCTTCAACGTTCTGTCCGTAATCGTCTTGATGCCATTGCAGCTGGCCACGGGTTTTCTCGATAAAACCGCCGAGTTTTTATCATCTATATTCTACGGCGCACAATCAGGCGAATTTCCAAGCCCCTTGGCGATAGCGATCAAACCTGCCGTGCACGCAATACACGGCATGATGCGCGACACCCTAGAGTTAACAGACCTTACCACGGGAATTGTAAGCGTTACGATCTCGGCCCTCTTTATTTTTATGGCGCTTACATTCATGGTAAAGAGCATGCGAGTTTTGGCCGCCTCGAAGGTTGAAAAGCAGATAACCAGAATCTTCTCGGCAAATACATACATTATATTTTTGATAGGGGTGATGGTCACGGCAATCATCCAGTCAAGCTCTATCACCACATCTATAATGGTACCTATGATCGGTGCCGGGCTTATAACCCTCGAACAGGGCTTCCCCATTGCGGTAGGCGCCAACATCGGCACCACTATAACAGCGCTCATGGCGGCGCTGGCCGGAAATCAGGCCGGGCTTGCCGTAGCCTTCGTCCATCTCCTGTTCAATCTTTGTGGAACGCTCATCTTTTTCGTTCCGCCATGGACGAGAAGGATTCCCGTTAACATAGCTAAATTTCTCGCAAAACATTTCGTACGAAGAAAACAGCTTGCCTTTGCGTATGTGGCGGGCCTATTCTTCGTGCTCCCGATCGTACTCATCTATATCACAGAACACTGGTAGCAATTTAAAAGGAGATCTCACATGGTTCTTAAAGAACTTATAAGCCTCTGGCACGATGATTCAGCTCTGGCGGATATCTTCAAAGAATTCGACAATATGCTTATCTTGGCCAAAGAGATGTTTCAGATGGTTTCATCTGAAATCTCCGAAGGTAAAATATCCGAAAGCATTGGCCCGGCCCTTCGTGAAAAAGACATCGAGCTAAACAAGCTCCAAAGAAGAATACGCCGCGACTCGGTGACGCACATAACGGTGCAGGGAACCGGCGACCTCGTATTTTGCATGCAGCTTATGAGCCTTACAAAAGATGCCGAGAGGATCGGCGATTACTGCAAAAATATTCATGAGATAATCAGCAAGATCGAGGGCAAGCTCAAGGGCGACCCCATTTTCCCCGATCTCATAGATATGAAAAACAAAATGCTCATCTGGTTCGATCAGACAAAAAGGGCCTTCGACCGCGCGGACCGAGACCTCGCCATCGCGACGCGTGAAGAAGCCTACCTGCACGAGAAGGAATGCGATCGTCAGGTATGGGCCCTTTCTGCCAACAATCAAGGTCGCAACGCCGTAGGGGTGGCCATGTTGATTAGGTTTTTCAAACGCATCACGGCTCATCTTGGAAACATCTGCACAAGCGTCGTTATGCCTATCGATAAGCTCGACTATTTCACAAAACCCGATGGTTCGCTTGGGTCCGACGAAGACTAAAGAGAGAGACTAAAAAAGAAGCCTAACATATCGCAGATCAAGACCCATAAAGTTTGCAATAATTCCAGTAGGTAGCCAAAACCTTTTTGACATAGAGATTTGTCTCGCCATAGGGAATTTCCTCTATCCATTCTTCTATATCGTTTAGATGACCGTTGGCCAGCCAGCGCAAAACGGCCTCCTCGCCTGCGTTATAGGAGGCTATGACACCCACGGCATTTCCCGGCATGAGCGAAAAAAGTTTTGCAAGATAGGCCGCGCCAAGCGTTATGTTGACCGACGGTTCTCCGAGCCTTCGTCTATCGACGCCCTTGCCGCTTATCTTCATCATCATTTTTTCGGCAGTGGTAGGCATAAGCTGCATAAGGCCCACCGCCCCTACGGGCGACTTGACTCCGGGCCTGAAGGTGGATTCGTTTTTCATAATCGACCATATCAGAAAACGGTCCACGCCTCCCACCTTCGAAACAAATTCCACGATAGGACTATAGGCTTCGGGAAAGAGCTGTTTCCAGACAAAACCGGCAAGCGGTCCCGATGACGGATCACCTTTTATTTCTCCCTTGTATTTGCCCTGCGCCAGTCGGAGCGACAAGTTGTGACCGTAATTTCTGGAGGAAAGCGACATCACATAATCTTCAAAATCGCGAAAAGAACCGCGGACGGCTAGCTCAAGCTCTCTTACAACCTCTTCGTGCAGTCCCATCTCGTCGAAGAGACGGGCCCTCGAAAGATAGGTTGCAGCTAGAGGAGTCTTGGGCGTTAGCGAAGATATTTTAGTTTTCTTTTCTTTATATTCTATAAAATCATCGGTTCCACGAATGTCCCCGGCAAGCCTTCGTCGCGAAAGATACGCATAATATCCGTTTGGATTATTTGAAGCGATATCCTTCCAGATCGAATCCGCAATGGATTTTTTACCCGTCTTGTAAAAAATTCTCGCCTTCCAGTACTTCACCCTATCTTCGATGCTTGCTTGTTTTGCATCGTGCCGAAGGAGATTATCCATGATTTCAACGGCATCGTCATACGCGCCCAGCATATAGTGACACCATGCGAGATTCCATTTCGCGAGGGCCTTCTGCTTTTGTTTAAGTCCCATCGAAAGAACGTTGCGCCACGCCCTGGCAGACTCTTCGTATTTACCCTCATCTAAATATAGATACGCAATCTGATAGGCCACAGAAGCACCGGCTCGTGAACCTGCCGGATATTTCCTCAGTATGCCGGTCCTTACGTCTATGGCTTTCTCATATTCGTTCATCTTCGCATAGACGGTTGCCAGCATGACCGGAAGTGCTCCAGAAAAACTCTTTCCCAAAGCATCTTTTTTAAGATCGAGCATAAGTTCTACGGACCTGTCGTATCTATGGGTCCATCTGCAAGCCCTAGCCAAAAGCCATTTAACATTAGCTTCCAGATCTCCCGAAATGCGTTTGCCGGCCAGAATTTTCTCCAGCCTGTCCGCCGCCTGCTGCCATTCGGAATGTTCTGAAAAAGATTTGGCGAGCAGGTACTGATTTTGGGGAGTTGAAAGCCACGATCCTATATCGATCTTGAATTTCTTTTTTATCTCCGAGAGTGAAGGCTCAAGCTCGGCAAGTTCCTCTTCGCAGCTGGCATTTACGGCAAGAAGTTTACCCTTCTCGATAGCGCCTGCATCATCGCCGCTTTTTAGAAGCAAGTTAAGTTCCAGAAGATCGGCATCGAAAAGCTCGTTTCCCTTGGCCACTTTTTTAAACTTGGCAATTCTCTTTGCACCCTCGACGTAATGACCAAGCCCTACAAGCGAACGCGCCAGTTCGTAATCCGCATCCCGGTTCCACGCGCTTTTGGGATATTTTTCCGCAAGCTCGTTTAAAAAACCTGCAGCATCTTTATAGCGCGAAAGCCGGTTGGCCGCTTTTGCCCTGTAAAAAAGCGTGTAATCACCTATCTCGGACAGTCCGGCCGCAGCTTTTGCAAAACGATCCGCCGCCGCCTGCCATTTGCCCCTTCGCATAAAAGCGTAGCCCTCGGCAAAATTACGCCTGGAGCCCTCCGGGACACTGTCAATCTTGTCGATCCCTGAAACCAGTTCTGCAAATTTTTCAGGCGCGCTCGCAATGGTAACGATCGGCTTTTTGGCCTCGGTTTCCGGCAGAGACATTTTGACGGCATCGGCTGGTTTTGGTTTTCCGCTCATCGCCATCAGCAAAGGCAAAAGCAGCACGAGTACGCATAAATTTTTGCGCGAATCAACTTTCATACTTCCCCCTATTTCGGGCGATTATTAGAGAAGTAATGGATGCCCCCCATATTTTTAAAAGGCCGTGCCAAGGGCGATGATTAGCATGCCGTCCTTGACACTGGCTCCGGTAAGCGGATCCTTGAGGTTGCCGAGGCGGTCCCTGTTGATCACCACTATCGCATATCCAATTCTGCCATGAACCGGAAGACCGTGACCGATGATAAAATCCGCCCGAAGCTCTGCGCCAGCGCTCATCAAAAAATCATCAAAAAAAGTCTTTATACTGTCACTGCCGCTCTCATGGGCATTCCACGCATTGCCATAATCGACAAGCATCGCACCGCTTATGTTTTTAAGAAACACCGGTATCGTTCCCAAACCGCGAAGAGGATCTACGATGGGAAATCTGTATTCTGCCGAAAAAAGCATGGCCCGATTTCTGGAGAGAGCCGAAACCGGCAGCCCCCGGAACGGAAAATAGGTGTACGAACCGCCGCTGGCGAGCGCTCCCTCTCCTATGGCTCCGCCCATACCGAACGTTCCCTGAACGAGCCTGTCGCCCCACGTCATGCCGCCTCCGGCCCGCAGCGCAAGAACATTTCTCCGGTAGAGTTTTATATATTCGCGCCAGTCGCCGGCATAGATGACCTGTTCATTTCCATCGGCGCTTCCGAAAAATTTGTTCGTGATCGAGGTGAACATCCTTATGGTTCTGCCGCTCTCTCTGCTTATCGACGCTGCGTATTTCTCGGAGTCACCATAGGTATATTGAAAACGAAGACCTGCAAATTTACCCAAATTTAACGCAGCCCTCTCTCCCGGAGTCAACGAGGTCTTGGGCATATGATCTTCGAGATAGTAGGACAGCATAAAGTACTGCTTCATCCAGGGAAGACCCACGTATGTAAAAAAACCTCTTCTATGTTCGTAAAAATGAACTGTCTTGTAGATAACTCCTGCATTATCGACAAAAGAGAGATTTCCGAAATCAACCGCAAAATCCCGCACACCTGCTCCCACAGAAGGCTTAAACCTGTTATAGGTGTAGTCAAAGAAATATCCAAGATGATTGGCATCGGTCCGGTAGGTACCCCCGACCGTCCATCTGTGCCATTTAAGCGGATCCATACCTCCGGTAAAAACAGAAAAGAAGAGAGCATCATCGGCATAAACGACGTTCGGTATTACAAACCTCGGCAAAAACATGGATCGTCCAAAAGCGACATATCTTTGCGGATTGAAATTGTAGTCATCCATCAAATCCGTCATGCTGTCGGCGCTTTTGTGTTTAAAACCTTCTCCTAGCATATAGCCACCATCAGAAGATGTCTTCTTTTCGCCGTCGATCACGCCCGGGAAAGACCCTGTAGATTTTTTTGCGACCTTTTTCTCCCGGCTGCGTGCATAGCTTGCAAACTTTTCCACGGCTCCCTTCGGCGACCCGGGAATATTGTATGCAACTATTTCAAATCCTTTAGAGTGATAGCGCTGCGCGATGATGCGGCCTGAATTCAGGAACACGGGCTGAAATATTCCCGTTACCACGTTCGTAATCATCTCCGTCTTGCCGCCCAGAGAGGAAACCCGGTAGATATTGCTTACGCCCGATTCATCCGATGCATAGATTATACTGGCATCATCTTTCGACCAATCGGGCCTGCTTTGCATCAAAAGCCCGTCGCCACCGGCAAGTTCCAAGGCACCATGCCCGTCGATATCATAGCGATAGATTCGCCAGCCCGCGTTCGGCGCCCACTTCGAAACGGCTATGAAATTTCCGTCATGCGAGACCCGGGGATGGTTAAACTGTGTGAAATAGTTTTCATCCCGGGTGAGTATCTCCAGCTTTTTTGTTTCCACGTTCATGCGCGCCAAAACGTCGGTGCCGGTATCGTGTTTGACAAATACCAAAGATTTTCCATCCGGCGTAAAATCCGGAGACCTAGCCCTCGCCCCTTTGGTCAGGCGCTTTAGACTGCCTTTCTTTTTCGCAACCGACAAATCGTAGAGCCATAGATCGCTATATCTGTAGTAGTTCTTATAGGGAACCATAGCTGAGTAGGCTATCTTTGTGCCGTCCGGACTCCAGGAAAACTGCCCTGCAACATGCCCTTTTTTGAGGACCATCGTTTTTTCGGTGGCAAGCTCTCTAAGCCTTATCTCGGGCGGACCAAACGACGACGTAGAAACATAGACCAGCCTTGTGCCGTCGGGAGAAAGCGCCGGCGAGTAGTGTTGGTCGTATCTGATATTGGGAACAATCGTCTCGTGCGGCGTCAAATCTTTCGCGCTTATGACCTCCGCCTGTTTTTCATATTTATTGACGAGTTCCTGCTCCCACTCGCGCCAGAGCTTGTAGAAGGTCTTGCCGTAGATCTTCTTTGCCTGATGGTTTATCATCCCCAGAAGAAGAGATTTCCTCACCCTCATATCGAACTCGATGAATTTGTGTTCTCCGTAGGTGTCTATCAGCCACTGTACGAATTTTACGCCATAGACGTAGGCGGTTTTGTATCCGGGCGGCTTCCACGAAAGACCATCGGCCTCGTCTATAGAGGGGAAGGTTTCTTCCAGCACAGATGTGCGAATAATCATGTCACTGAAGGAACCGCGCCCCCTGCCTCCTCCGGTGAAAACGGTCTCGCCATACTGGGCTATACCCTCACGCATCCAGGTGGGATTTATTCCCGAAGGAGAGACTGTCTTGCCAAGCAAGAGCCGAAAAGGCGTCCAGATGCCGCCGTGCGCGTCTATTTGAACGATGTGGGTAAACTCGTGGACTAGGAGCATCCTAAGCCAGTCGTCATAATGGGCCAGAGAAGAATCCGTAGAGGGCGGAACGGCATATATGAGCATCCAGTTATAGGGCAAGACGGCCGCCATGCCGTTTGAATCGTCGGTGTTATCCACCAAGATCACTTCAGTCGGCCCCCACGGCTGCCATTTCCATTTTTCGGTGACCTCGGGATACACCGATTCCAAGGTAATCGCTGTTTTTTTTGCGAGCATCTCGATATTTTGCGGATAGTGGACGTTGAAATGGGAGGTCTTTATCGTGTGCCATTTAGAACCGGGATCGAAGGTCGCAGCGCCCAGATTGGGAATAACGGCAAATGTCAGCGCCATCAAAACAAAAAAACAAAAAACCAGAAACGCACTCCCCCTTATATTTTTCATCGCAGCTAGATACTATATTTTTTTAATGTTTTCAAGGGATTACTAAGATGAAGATGCACTGCAGCCCTAAGGGTCATCCATTACTTCTCTAAGAATCGTCCAGATGGTCAATGCGCGGTACCCACGCATTGACACTTCAGCATTTGATGTCCTCCTTTGGAGGACCGCAAACCGTTGAAGGTCGCAAGGCGCCCCGACAGAGGCCGGCTTAAGTCGTACTTGAAGTACGTCGCAGGCCGCGCCGATGGAGGGCAACGCGAGCTGATGGGCGGTTATTAGAGATCCTCATCTCTTAAAAAATCCCAAGGCCGAAATAAAGTCCTATCTGATAGACTAGCAAGGTAACAAAATACGCAAGAGCTGTCAGATAGGAGAGCTGAAAAAGCGCCCACCGCCATCTGCCGCTCTCGCGCGCCGTCATTATCAAAGTTGCGGTGCAGGGAAAGGAAATGAGACAAAACAAGAGAACACAAAGCCCCACGAGCGGACTGTAATTTTCGCGCAAGGAACGTCGCAGATGAAAAACACCCTTCTCGTCGTCAGAAAGCGAAAATATGATGGCCATCTGCGAGACAAAAACCTCTTTGGCTGCCATAGCCCCGATGAGCGCCGTGCCGATGCGCCAGTCGAAGCCAAGCGGCTTTAAAACCGGCTCCAGTCCTTTGCCAATTTTCCCGGCGAACGTCTGGGCGACATGGCTTTGCGCCGAAACGTCTAGCTGAGATGTTTCGACCTTGGGATAGGAGGTGAGAAACCACATCACAACCGATACGGCAAGAATGATGGTCGCGGCCTTTTTGATGTAGAGCTTGGCCCTCTCGAACATGTGTATGAATATCCCTTTGACGGTAGGCATCCTATAAGGAGGCAGCTCCATGACAAAGGGCACCGACTCGCCGCGAAGCATCGATGAGCGCAAAAGCCTTATGGTTCCCACGGCAAGTAAAACACCCGTCATATATATGCCCCACAACACCCTAGGTCTCCACACCGGAGGAAAAAACGCCGGTATGAAAAGTGAATATATGGGCAGCCTCGCACCACAACTCATAAGAGGTATGGCAAGCATCGTAGCCAGCCTGTCGCGTCTATTTTCGAGCGTGCGGGTAGCCATGATGGCGGGAACGGAGCATCCAAATCCAAGAAGCATGGGTATAAAACTTTTTCCATGAAGGCCCAGCTTATGCATCACCTTGTCCATGATAAATGCGACGCGCGCCATATAGCCTGTATCTTCAAGTATGGAGATGCACAAAAAGAGCATGAGTATGTTGGGCAAAAAAACGAGGACGCCACCCACTCCGGCTATCATGCCATCCACGACAAGCGACTTGACGGCGCCATCGCCTTGCCAGACAGACCCTATAAAATCACCTAACCAACCCACGCCCATCTCGATTAGATGCATCGGATATTCGGCTGCGGTGAAGGTTATATAGAATACAAAATACATCATTGCCAAAAACAACGGGATGCCTACAAAACGATGTGTCAGAATATCGTCTATGCTGTCGGAAAAGTATCTCTGACCCGAAGATTCTTTTCGAAGCACCTCCCGGTAGAGTCCGGCGGCGAAGCCGTATCTTCTTTCAGCCATCAGTATGTCGAGCGTAGTGCCGTGATGGTTCTCCACACCCACGCGCATCAGGTCTGCCTTTTCAACCACATCCAAAGCCCCTTCGCCAAATCCGCGTTCAAACCACCTGCGAACATCTACATCCCCCTCTAAAAGTCTGGCCGCCATCCACCTAGCATGGCCTTTCGAGATCGCAGGATCCATTTTTCCAACGTCGGCTTCAAGCTCGGCCACGAGCGCCCCTAGCTCCTCGCCATAGTCTATCTCTACGTATTTGGCCTCACCCTCTGCTGCATCTATCATTGCTTTTTTGAGTTCAGTCATTCCGATGCCGCGAGAACCAACGGTTTCTACCACCTTGCAGAAAAGCCTCTCCTCTATCATGGCCAGGTCTAGATGCTGACCTTGAGCTTTGGCGCGATCGCTCATATTAAGCACGAGAACCGGCTTTACGCCGAGCTCCAAAAGCTCGGCCGTAAGATAGGCGTTTCTTTCGAAGTTGGATGCATCGAGCACATCAACCACGACATCGGGTTTTTCTGAAATGATGAAATTTCTGGCGATGCGCTCATCGAGCGAAGATGCGGCAAGGCTATAAGTGCCCGGCAGATCGATAATTTCGATATCCCTGCCCTGAAAGGAAAATTTGCCTTCTTTTTTTTCGACGGTGACGCCCGGATAATTGCCGACGTGCTGGCGGGCACCTGCAAGAGCGTTGAAAATAGTACTTTTCCCTGAATTGGGATTTCCGGCTATCGCTATTCGAATTTTTTTAGATGTCATATTCGCTATACCCGCTCTACCACGATGTGATGCGCCTCGCGCAGGCGAAGCGAAATACTCGAGCCTCTAAGCCTTATCTCCATTGGATCGCCAAGCGGCGCTATGCGCTGGACCTTAAAATGCGTTCCACCCAAAATTCCCATTTCCAAAAGCCTGCGGCGCAGAAACATCCCTCCGCCGCGCACGTCAATCACCTTTCCGCATTCCCCCGGACGAAGGTCGTTCATGCGAAGCCCTCCACAGCACTCTTCGCATTTTCCGTGCATATCAGGATTTCCTTTCGTTTAAAAAATCGACAAGCTTCTCTATCGTAGTTTCGCTCACGCAATGCTCGATGGAACATGCATCCAAATCCGCAACTTTGTCGTCAACGCCCAGCACCTCGGTCAAAAAAGTCTTTATAGCCACATGCCGTCCGGCTACCCTTTCGGCATAAGTCCTGCCTTTTTTTGTGAGTTCTACATATTCATACCTATTGTGTTTAATGAGACCTTGTTTCACGAGGCGCTTCATCGCGCCATTCACCGAAGGCATCGATACGCTTTTCTCGTTGGCTATGTCGCGTACGCGCACCACCCCCTTCTCCCCCGCGATATTATAGATGGCCTCGAGATAGTCCTCTTGACTTTGCGACAAGTTTTCAGGCATGGGCGCTCCATTTATTAGGTTGTTAGGTAAGGCTAATTATATAAGGCAGGACTTACTGTCAACGAAAACATGCAGAGAACATATAAAGATCGGGAACCGATCATCGCTTCATCACCAGCCAATCGCCTGCGGGGCGCCTGCGTCCCAGAAGATCAAACCTTATACCTATCGACATAAAGACGGTAAAATCAACCGACGGCCCCCGACACGAAACGTCCTCCGAAAAACCTACTTGCCATATAAGATCGATGTCCTTGAATAAATTCTTTTCCTCGCCCTTAAATCCTATAACCAGATCCAGCGGAATACCGTTCCATTGATCGCTGCTTATACCCTTTAGAAGCGGCGTACTGCCGGCTAGTTGAACTAAAACAGCTAACGTCGGCAAAAGGCTTACCTCTCCGGCCGCCATATATGAGAACATCTCATTATATTGAAAGTCCTCCAGATATTCACTTCCGCCAAGGGCAAAATATGCGACATTGAAGTGCCCGTGAAGACGCTTGTAGGAAGCCTCGAGGGCCGCGCCAAAACCAAAATCCGGCGCCCCGCTTCCAAGCCCCCGGCTTCTTTGTCCGGTCGGTATCTTTATATTTGCAAACCACGAAAGCGCGGGCCAATCGTCATCTTCGCCTGTAAGCTGGTTTTTGACGAAGAGTACTATGTCGCCAAGACCGAAATAATCGTTGGGAAAATCAAAGAGCGTCGCGCCTCCTGCGGTTGCACGATAAGAAAAGCGATTATCGGAAACGGTTTTTCTAGAACCTGTTGGAAATCTAAAAAAATCATGGAACGCATTTACGAAGCCATCTAAAAAACCTCCGTAAAAACTGTAAAAAGGAATTTCTACTCCAACCTCGAGATCCCTCGTTAATCCATAGCCTAGATTAAGACCGTTACGCCAAAGCTCCATATCCAGATCTATCGTCGCCAAACGACCTATCGACCTTTCGAAAAGATTTGTGTAGGCAGAATCGACGCGAAGCTCGATCGTGCCGTGAGGAAGATTTTCGGCACGCGTGGGTGTCAGACCAAGATTTTGAAGATAAACGGGGTTTTGCGTCCTTAAAGTAAATGGGCCAAAGCCCTCATAGCTACGCGCATGACCGTTTGAACAAACAAACAGAAATAGAATCGAAAACAAAAAAACTTTGACCGGACTTGATATAAAAACCACCGTTGCTCCAAATTTCATTTTCAATACCAGCAAGCCAATTTGCAAAACTCGCTAGCCGTGCAAAAACCTTTCCGCGTCTATCGCCGCCATACATCCGCTGCCCGCCGCCGTTACCGCCTGTCTGTAGATGCTGTCCTGACAGTCGCCCGCCGCGAAAACTCCGGCTATAGAAGTGACCGTGCCGGGCTTTTGGGTGATTATATAGCCTGTCTCGTCCATCTTTAGCTGTCCTTTAAAAAGCGAGGTGTTCGGCACATGTCCGATGGCGATAAAAACCCCTTCACATTCTATCACCCGCTTTTCCCCCGTCTTGACGTCCTTTGTGCGCACCCCGGTGACCATGCCCTTTTGCACATCCAGTATGTCGTCCACTATTGAATTCCACGCGAAAGCGATCTTTGGATTTTTAAGCACCCTAGCCTGCATGGCCTTGGACGCACGAAGTTCGTCGCGTCTGTGTATGATCGTAACCTTGGAAGCCATATTGGATAGATAAGCCGCTTCTTCCACGGCAGTGTCGCCACCGCCGATTACGCAAACCTCCCGACCACGAAAGAAAAAACCGTCACAGGTTGCGCAGGCGGAAACTCCCTTGCCGCCAAGCTGTTTTTCGGAATCCAGCCCGAGCCACCTAGCCTCGGCCCCGGTAGCTATTATCAGCGATTTCGTCTCCAGCGTCTTTCCTTCGACTTCTAAAATAAACGGCCTTTTTGAAAGATCAGCTTTTGAGATATTGCCGGACACAAATTTCACACCCAATCTGCCGGCTTGGGCCCGCATATCCGCCATGAGATCGGGACCTAAAATTGGCTGGATAAATCCGGGGAAATTTTCGACATCGGTTGTTATGGTTAGTTGCCCGCCCGGTTGAAGGCCTTCTACAACGATCGGATCGAGTCCCGCCCTAGCGGCGTAAATGCCAGCGGTAAGACCTGCCGGACCTGATCCTAAAATTACGAGTTCATTCATCTTATCCCTCCGTAAGCGAGGGCGCAATCTGGACAAAATCCCTCAAAAAGTCAAACAAAGCCCCAATGCCGCATGTTTTTGGGCCGACTGCACGTTTTTTGTACGGAAATTGAAAAGGCGAAGCCTGAAAAATAAACTTTTTTTCTGGCATATTGTTTGCTTCAGGCAATATCTGTGCTCGCACACGTTCATTCAGCTACGATAGTCGGGATAGACGCAATACCGGTCGCGGTCGAGGTCGATATAAAATCCAAGGGGCTGCCGGGCTGGAACATGGTTGGACTTTTAGAAACCACCGTCAAAGAGGCCCGCGACCGCGTGACCAGCGCCATCTCCAACGCCGGCTTTGTTATTCCCAACAGAAAGACGATCATCAATCTTTCGCCCGCGAATCTAAAAAAGAAAGGGACGCATTTCGATCTTCCAATCGCGGTGGCACTTCTTGCCGCATCGGGTTCTATACGCGAAGACAATGCAAAAAAATATATGATAGTAGGCGAGCTCTCGCTTACAGGTCGGGTCTGTGCGACAAACGGCGTTTTGATAATGGGAATGACTGCGGTTCAGATGGGCCTTTGCGGTCTGATAGTACCAGCCCAAAATGCCTGGGAGGCAAAACTTTCGAATGCAAAAGAAATCATAGAGGTGGAAACCCTCTTCGAAGTGGCGAATTTCTTAAACGAAGGCATAGTGCCCCAATCAAGAAAAATTCGACACAATGTTAAAACCTGCCAAAATGTGGCCGACTTCGGAGAGGTAAAGGGACAGGAATTTGCGAAAAGGGGTCTGGAAATAGCTGCCGCAGGCGGACACAATATCGCGCTTTCCGGTCCCCCCGGAACCGGCAAGACGATGCTCGCCGAAAGATTGCCCTCCATCCTCCCGGACCTCACAAACAGCGAGGCCACGGAAGTTTTGAAAATAAGGAGCTGGCACGGGCTATTGCGTGAGTTCCACGAGATACCAAGGACGAGGCCTTTTCGCGCACCGCATCACTCGGCTTCATTTGCAGGTCTTCTAGGCGGCGGCAGCAGTGGTTCTCCCAATATAGGAGAAATTTCCCTAGCCCACAGGGGAGTACTTTTTTTGGATGAAATCGCGGAATTTAATCGCGACGTAATCGAGGTGCTGCGTCAACCCATGGAATCGGGAGCGGTGAGAATAGTCCGGTCCGGGCTGTGCGTTACCTATCCCGCGAGATTCATGCTTGTCTGCGCCTACAACCCTTGCCGGTGCGGATATCTCACTCATCCCAAAAAGGCTTGCACCTGTTCAGTAGCCGAAATCAGAAGATATCATGCAAAGCTCTCCGGCCCGCTCATGGACAGGATAGATCTGCATGTGGAGGTGGGACCTCCCGCACATTCCGCCCTGCTTTCATTTTCAAAAAAAGAGGAATCGATGCAGATCAAATCGCGCATATTGGCCGCAAGAAGAATTCAAACTATACGCTATGGGAACGCGGAAGCGTTAAACGCCGTGTTGTCGGCAAAAGAGATCTCCGAACTCCTGGTCCTTGATTCGAAGCAGGAAAGTTTTCTTCGAAACGCCGCCTCCAAACTCGATCTTTCCGGAAGGGCCGTTCACAAGATGATAAAGCTCTCGCGCACGATTGCCGACCTTGCTAATTCCGAAGGCATCAAGGAAGAACATATTGCCGAGGCGTTGCAGTTTAGAAGAAAAGATCAAGAGTTTTAACCCTAATCCGTCAAAAATAATACAATTCGGATTTGAAACGTCAGGGGAAGGTCCGCATTCGGCATCAGCACGCTTACGTCGGCGGGGTGCCCATCGCTGGATCGCGAGCCGCGAAAGCCTCGGCCGAAAAGCCACCGACGGTGGGTTTTGGAACGAGGAAGGTTCGCGGATCGCGAGACCGCGAAAGGGCCGCCGACGTTGGCTGCAGCCGAATGCGGACCTTCCCCTGACGTAAAATATTGACGGATTAGGGTTAACCCCTAGTTCATAGCGAGTGATTCTTTTTCGACCAAAGCAATCATGGGCCAGTTCGTTCGAAACCGAGTCAAATTCGAGATGATTCAGATTGGGTCCTTGACTGGGCGGCGTTCCCCTGCGATGCTTGGAAGACGATGCCTCTCACTTTACACAATGGCCCGGTATCCTCCGGCAAGACCTCCGCCCTGCTTTCGATATTTAAAAAATCCCGGGCGGCCAACGGCGGCGCTATCTACATTTTGCCTTCGGAAGGCACCGCCTCGGAGCTTCGACTTGAATTCTTAAAGAAAACCGGCGCTTTGCTAGGCGACGCCTTCATGTCTTGGAGCAGATTTTTAAAGACCCTCGCCCAACCTGAAAAACCAATTTTTTCAGCGGCCAACGCTTCCTTTTTGATCCTAAAAATAATGGGTAAAAGCCGACTTAAATATTTCAACCAAACCCAACCATCTTTGGGCATAGCAAAATCATTTGCAGACACCATAGTGCTTCTTAAATCAAACGGCGTGGATGTCGAAAGATTGGGTTTAATACTAGACACGCGGGGGGGGGCCAAGGAATCCGATCTGCTCAAAATCTTTAAGCTGTACGAATCGGAAAAAACAAGACTTGGCATCATGGATGAGGGTGACGTTTTCATGGCGGCGCTTCGAAAGGCATCGACGGACGTATTTTCCGAAATGACCGATAGCTCGTGCATTCTATTTGACGAATTCCATCAGCTAACGCCGGGGCAGCTGTCGCTTATCGGGGCGATAAAAAAATCCTCGAAAAATATTGAAATACATATTTCAGCACCGATGCCTGCTGACTCCGGTCTGGCATATCGCAAATATCTCGAAAGAAACTTTGAAAAGATTTCTAAAATCGCGGACAAGCTCATCAAGTACTCGCCCCAAAAGGTCCAGCCAGCTACCGTAGCGCTCTATTGCACAAGATCCCCCGTTCAGGAGGTCCGGCTCTTCGCATTGCAGTTCCTAAATCTCTCCGGCAACAACCCTACGCACCGTGAAGAAACCATTCTCGCCACGAGAACCGAAAGCCTTTTTGTGCAAGATTTTATAATCGAGGCCATAGAATCCGGCATACTTCCCGAGGATGCTGCCCCGGGCGCAGCATTTCAATCGCCCGTCATACATTCCCTTTTCGCCCCCGGCATCACCGACTCCTGGCCAAAACATGCGAGCGTCGATGAATATGCAAATCTTTGCGCACAGTTTTTCAAAAAAACAGGGTTGACCGAAATCTCAGGCGCGAACATCACCGATAGCGCCACCTTGAACCGGGGGGCCATCAGAAGCCTTGCGTCGCTCGCAGCGATCGAAGGGATAGCTTTGGGAATCGCGTCCTTTGCAAAACTTGCCCGCATAGAATCGATGAGCAGGGAAAACTTCATCCAGCTGTTAATCGACGGTTCAATGCGCTCCGCTTCTTTGCTCACCACGCAAAGGATGCTTCCGTTTCGCAGCGTGGGCTTCGACGTGGGGCCAGCCGTTTCGGCCCGGAACATATTCATCCCCCAAATGCTCGAAGGCCACCTACCAAGGGCCCATTCCGAACGGCTATTCTTCTCGGACACAGATAAGCTTTCTCCGGAGCCGGATCAGGTAGTCGATGGCATATTCACGTCAGTTGAAGATGCCCTAGCCCGGGATGCCTATCTTTTCGAATCTTTTCGCGCAAAATGCCGCAAAAATCTGGTGCTCACTTATTCGGTCATAGACGAATCCGGCTCGGAAACCTCGAAGTCATCGTTTCTAGATGGAATCGATGCCGTATCTCCGGGCGACATCGGCATCAAGTCGGCCGCATCGATGAGAAAAAATTGGAAACCCCTGGCTGAAAGGCTCGTCGCCACGGAAATATCACGCGGCCGGGGCATAATTAAAAACCCGGAATATCACGGAAAGATAACAAACAAATCAGCACTTGAAATCGTGAGAGAAAGATACACAACGGGCAAGTTCAGCGCATCCAGTCTTGAAAAATATGCCCAATGCCCGTTTGCATTTTTCGTGGAAAAAATACTGGGACTCGAAGCTCCCGATGAGGATATCCCGGAGTTGCTTCCAAAGGAACGCGGAACAATCTTTCATTCCGTTGTGGAGAAATTTTTCTCGCGACATACCGAACTTTTCAAAAAGGCCATAGCTAGCGCCGCAGCAGAGAAAAAAATCGCCGCCATTCTAGGGGAAATAATAAAAGAAACTCTGGAGGAAAACGCGCAGGCCATGGAAGGTGTGGCGCCGGGGCTTAGGGAAATGCAGGTCCGGGCAATCACAACGCTTGCCTTGCAGGTTATAGCGATGGAAATCGCAGAAAAAAAGAGCCTGCCCTCTCCTCTCATGCCAGTCGCATGCGAGTGGGCCTTCGGCGAGGGCGACGTGCCTTGTCTCGAAGTTCCGGTCGAAGGGGACGTGCCGGCAAAGCTTCACGGGTTCATAGATCGCATCGACGTCGATGACAAGCAAACCTCCTTTCTCGTCATAGATTACAAAACCGGGAGTTCCGTAAAATCGATAAAACAGGAGATACTCTCCGGCATAAAACTTCAGCTTCCAATCTACGTCGCGGCGGTTGAAAAGTTTTTATTTCCCAACTCCAAGGCATTAGGCGGGCTCCTCATAGACGTTTTGCACGCCGAAAAAAAACATGGGTTCGTGAAAAAGGAATTCAACGGCGTATGCTATTTGGTAGGCCGGGCGCATTCGTCGATGGACGACGACACCTGGAACGAAGCGCTGGCCGCTGCGCTGCGCGCCGTTTCGACATACGCGGCTTCCATAAGGAGGGGTGAATTCTTCGCAAGACCAGCGAAGGAATGCCCGGAATATTGTAAATATGACAGTATATGCAGATACTCAGGCAGATCGTCTGACTGAATCCCAAAACGCGGCTATCTACACGATAGACCGCTCCGTGGCTGTGGTAGCCGGAGCTGGCTCCGGCAAAACCACCGTGCTCATTAAGCGCTGCTGCCAAATAATAGGCGACAATTTTTCAGAAATAGACCGGATGCTCGCCATAACCTTCACGGACAAAGCAGCCGGTGAATTAAGAAGTCGCTTAAGACCTTACATACCGCCGGAGGAGAGATATCGTCTTGAATCGTCGTGGACGGGCACGTTTCATTCCTGCTGCGCCAGAATACTCCGCCAGCATGCACCACTTGTGGGACTGGACCCGGCCTTCGACATACTCGATGAAAATGCTTCGAAGCTTATCGCCTCCCAGATAGCCAAAAACACGCTGCTCACGCTGCTAGCCGACAAAAACGCCGCGGGATCGATGCTAGTCGATGCCCTAGACTTCAAAACGGCCCTCGGCGCCATCGAGGATATGCTGGCATTTCGCTGGCACGCAACCTTCGCCCTCTCGTTGGATGCCGCCTCAGAACCCGCCCTGCAGCAAATCTTAAAATCCCTCTCCGAAGTATGGAGCCGGGTAGCGCAAAACCTGTCATCCCATTTCGAACGAATAGGAGCGCTCGATTTTCAGGAACTCGAAATAAAAGCCCTGCAACTTTTCGACGAACATCCCGAAGTCCTCGAGGGATACCGCAAAAAATTCCGTCACATCCTAATCGATGAATTTCAGGACACAAACGATTTGCAGACCGAATTCGTAATGCGACTCTTCAGCCCGGGAAAAAATATCCTGTGCATCGTCGGCGATCCAAGACAATCGATCTATCGCTTTCGGGGAGCAAACACCGCATGTTTCACCAAAATGTTGGGCTTTATAAAGAAGCAAAAAGGCAGCACCATAGACCTGCTGGAAAATTTCCGTTCCGCACCCGGCATAGTCGATTTCGTAAATCGCTGTCAGAGCAAGCTCTCAGACGGCCTCTTTGGCAATCCGGCTTGCGGGGACGTCATGCCTGAAAAGGAGCGGATGATAGCGGCAAGAAAAGATTTCAAAGCTGGGCTGGCTGTCATCAATATATTGCACGGCCTTCCGGAAAAAACTTCTATCGCTTGTGTTAGAGAAGCCGAAGCCCTATCGATAGCATCGTACATAGGAAACCTTCACGACCAAGGCATGAAATATGGCGAAATAGTTTGCTTATTTCAGGCACTCACCGCCATCTCGCCCTACGAACGCGCCTTCAGGATTGCGGGCATCCCCTATCTGGTCCACGGGGGCCGCGGACTTCTCAACCGTCAGGAAGTATCAGACTTAACGGCCGTGCTTTCCTACGCAGCCGATCCAAAAGACGAGATGGCGATCTTGGAAATACTGCGTTCGCCGCTCGTAGGACTCTCCGACGATGAACTCACCTTGTTAGCTGGCGTAAATGGAAAGAGCTTTTTGGAAAATGCCCGCCTCGATCCAAAATGTCGGCTTCTTGGCGAAATCGAGGAAATGTCCAATCATCTAAGACCTTCTGAAATACTGCGCAAAACCCTTTGCCTTACCGGGTTCGAGGAGATCTGCGATAGGCTCGATCCGTCAGGGGGCATGACTGCCAACCTAGACAGATTCGTGCAGATCGCATCCTCGATAGAAAGACAGGAACCGACCCCGCTTGCCGATTACGCTTCCTTTATAAAGGAACTCAAGACGAAGAGCGCCCGGATAGGCGATCCTCCCGCAGCCAGCGACACGGTCAATGCGGTCAGGTGCATGACGATACATGCCGCCAAGGGGCTGCAATTTCCGGTCGTCATACTTCCCGACCTCATAAGAAAACCAAAAAATCAGGGCGGGAGGTGGCAGTTTAGCCGCGAGCGCGGCATCGCATTCAAGCTCAAAGATCCCGAACATCCATTCGGTGACCGGGTTGAAACCCAGCGCTTCGAATCTCTTAAATGCAACGAGCGCGAAAGCGCCGAGGCGGAATCCAAGCGGCTGCTTTATGTCGCGATGACCAGGGCCCGGGATAAACTCGTATTGCCCACGCACACAAATTTTCGCACCAAGAACACCTGGCACGAATGGCTCATGCCTCACATCGAAGATGCCGGTTTCGAAGGCGAAGTAGAAATTTTCGATGCCGGTCTGACAAACGAAGGCTTGCAGCCACGCCATCATGCGCAGGCCGGCATTCGCACGATTTTGGCAAACGACCCTGTCATAGCACTAGATACGGGACCGCATGTGTTCACAGTTACCCAGCTTGAATGCTATTACAGATGTCCCGAGGAATATCGTTTGAGATATCTTCTGGGATTGCCCTCGGGAGAGGTTTTTGCCGAAAGAAGCGACCGCCTTGCGGCGAACGTATTCGGCTCGATCGTTCACGGGGTCATTGACGAATTGGCTAAAAAACATCCAGCCGACGACAAAACCATCATACGCAAGGCCTGCATCGACAACTCCATTCCTCCGGAAGGTAAAATAGAAGCGGAAGTCATGAAGGCGCTGGAAAAATTTCGAAAGCTGCCGCTCTACGAAGAACTTCACCTTGGACGACATGAGCTTCGCTTCGATTATCTGGCGGGGAAAACGGTCGTCACAGGTTCCATAGACTGGCTGAAACCTGATAAAACCGGTCACGAAATAATAGATTTCAAAACCGACAGAATAGCTCCCGGCGAGGAGGACTGCCGCGCCGCCGAATACGATCTTCAGCTGCTTTGCTATGCGCTGGCCGCCGAATCATCGACGGGAAAACCGGTTACGAAAACATCTCTCGTATTCCTATCGACAAACGCCATTTCAAGCACGCCGATGACCGATGCCCGAAAAGAATACGGCCGACAATTGACGGAGGACATAATAAAAAACCTGCAGGAGCGAAGGTTCGATCTTTTCGAACGTAGGCCACCATGCTCGAAATGCCCCTATGGAAAGAGAGAAATGTGCACAAAAAAAACGCCCTCCGGTTGACTATTCACATTTTTTTTTCAACCTTGAAAGATATTGGACCTTGAGCCCAATGCGCGTTTTCGGTTAGTATGCCAAGATGCGTTCAAAAATCCGTCCCGACAGTACATTTTTTTTCGAGATGAAGGCCAAAACGGCCGAACGGGAAGGTCAAGAATTCCTTGAAGCCTACCGACATGCCTGCGACCGAAATTTCGACAACAACGCGCAAGACGCCCGAGATCTGTTCGGCGTATTCGGCAGATCGAACATCCTTTCGGCAAAACTCATTGCAAACCCCCTTTGGGCGGATGAAATTTGCCGGCCTCCCTATCTAAAAAAGCCCAAGTCCGCCGAAATACTCTCAAAGGAAATCAACCGGGCGTGCGAAGGTCTTGCAGGATCTGAAATAGGAGCGGCCCTCAGGAAATTTAAATACCGTGAAATGGCAAGGATCGTTGTTAAAAATATCTCAAGAAGGGCCGACGAACGCGAAATACTTCTGGAATGGAGCGACGTGGCCGACTGCATACTCGCTTTCACCTACCGTTTCGTGTTCGATAATTTAACCTCCAAATACGGATTACCCACTACTTCAGCAGGAGACATCTGCCACGGGGCAATTATATCGCTTGGGAAACTTGGGGCACAGGAACTAAACATGAGTTCCGATATCGACCTCATATTCGTCTATGACTCCGACAACTCGCAGCTTAAGACATCCCACGAACCGGCCATTTCAAATCACGAATTTTACGTAAAGCTCGCATCCGATGTGACGAAATTTTTGACGGCGTCCACCGAGGATGGATTTCTCTACCGGGTCGATCACGCCCTGCGTCCCGAAGGCGCACAAGGAACACTTGCCAATTCCCTAGACGCCGCTGAGCGCTACTACCAATATTTCGGAAGCAGCTGGGAAAGGCAGGCCCTGATACGCGCCAGACCTGCGGCGGGGAATAGCGACCTCGGGCATCGCTTCATGAAATCCGTCGAACCCTTTGTCTATAAAAGAACGATTTCGATGGGAGATCTTTCCCACATGCGCCTCATGAAGGTCAAAATCGAGCAGGAGGGGAAGTCCTCTCAGGGTCCGTTTAATTTAAAGCTCGGTTCTGGAGGGATACGCGAACTCGAATTTTTCGTACAAGCATTGATTCGACTCTACGGCGGGTCCCACCCCGAAATTCGCACACACAATACCTTTGAGGCGATAAAAAAACTTTGCGAAAATTCGTTCATATCCGAAAACACAGCGGCATCCTTGCTTGAATCGTACAAATTCCTGAGACGAACCGAAAACTTCATGCAATTTAACGAGGACAGGCAGGTGCACTCGCTGCCAAAAAACGATGCCGCTCTTTTGGATCTCGCTTTAAAACTCGGGTTTGATAATTCCGCCTCATTCACAGATGAACTGGAAGGAATCTCCCGTTCTGTACACCGCCTATTCTCTTGCCTTTTCGAAGAGGATTACGAAAGATGCGAGATGGAAGATGCGATACGCGAAAATCTCGACAGCTGTCAAAATGAAGAAGAACGAATCGACTCCCTCGCCTGGTTTAAAAAACACGAACATAAAAAACTGGCCGAAATCGATCTTGAGGAAAAAATTGCAATTCCTCTTCTTTTCAAAAAACTCTCTACGGTGGCGGATGCCGTTGTAGGCATGGCATTTGAGATCACCTCGGGATCCATGAAATCGCTATACGGCCTGCCTCAGGATGACCTGGGCCGGGCCAAATTTTCAATAGTCGCAATGGGAAGCCTCGGAAGTCGTGAAATGGATTACGGGTCCGATCTGGATCTGTGTTTTCTTTATTCAGGCGATGGGATGACCAACGGTGAAATAAAAATATCCAACGTGGAATTCTTCACAAAGCTCGCCCAGAAGATAATAGCGCTCATCTCCATGAATACCAGATATGGGAGAGCCTACAGCGTGGATTCCGAACTCCGCCCATCCGGTGGTCAGGGGGCCCTAGTTACAACCCTTGATTCCTTTCGAGAATATCACGAAAAACGCTCCGAGCTCTGGGAAAGGCTCTCCTTGCTAAAAACCAGAACGATAGCCGGTGATCCCGACTTTCTCCAAAAGACCATGGAAACGATTTTCGAACTCGCCTATCTGCGCAGCCCTCCCGGTGAAACGACGGTCAAGTCCGAAATCAAAAGACTTCGCGGCAGACAGCGGGACGAAAGATCGGCAGACGGAACTTTTCGCTACGACCTGAAGCTGGGAAATGGCTCCATTGCCGACATCGATTCGATCATAAGATATCATCAACTGATGAATTCGGGGCAATGCAAATCGCTTTGTGTACAAAACTCCTTCGATCTACTGGCCGCCCTTGAAAACGAGGGAATCATATCAGACTCAAATTACAGCACGCTTTTGCAGTCGCTCACATTCATGCACGACATACTTTCCAGATTAAGGCTTTATAAGGGAAGGTCGGCTGGCTACGTTGACGAAAAATCCAGGCATCTGGAAGAACTTGCAAAAATGTGCAAAATATCTTCAGCTGGCCTGCTCGTCTCCAGCATAATCGAGATGAGAAAAATTATATCTGAAATCTATTGCGATACTTTTTCATGCCAACTGCCCGGTAACGAATTATGACAATTCCAGATGAGCAAACCGGATTATGTAAAAAAAGAATGGATGGTTCCCATAAGTAAAAATGCTCACAAAGCGGGTGGAATACGGGAGATGATTTCCATCTCACTGCCTATGGTCGTGGCTCTTGCCTGCGATACGTTGATGATCTTCACCGATAGGGTATTTCTGTCACGGCTAGGTTCGGAAATCATGAATGCAGCTCTCGGCGGCGGGCTGACTTGCTTCATGATGGCGACCTTATTCACCGGCCTAGTCGGTTACTCCACCGCGCTGGTTGCACAGTATCTGGGTGCCGGCAAGAAAGAGTTCTGTTCAAAAGTCCTTACGCAATCCATCTTCATAATTGTAGCCGGATATCCTGTCATCATTTTGGCTAGACCCCTGGCCTACATGATGTTTGAACTGATGGAAATTGCACCGCAACAACTAGCCCCACAGAAAATTTATTTCGACATAATGATATTTGGAACGGTCATAGGCCTGCTGCGCACGGCCTTTAGCTCCTTTTTTTCCGGAATAGGTCAAACGCGGGTGGTGATGGTTGCGGCTTGCGTATCGATGGTTACCAATATCGTTCTCAACTACATCCTCATCTACGGCAAGCTCGGATTTCCTGCAATGGGAATAACCGGTGCAGCGTATGGAACGATCATCGGAGGATGCGTTGGACTTTGCATCTTGGTGACGACGTATCTGAAAAAAAAGAATCGATGCGAGTTCGCAATAGGGAGATCGATGCGGTTTGCTGGAGATGTTTTTTATAAACTCGTCAGATACGGTTATCCTGCGGGTTTGGAGATGTTTTTAAATGTGTTCGCCTTCAACTTCTTGATCATGATATTTCAATCGCACAGTCCAATCACTGCAACGGCAGCCAGCATAATGTTTAACTGGGACATGGTTTCATTTGTACCTCTTATCGGAATAGAAATCGGCGTGACAAGCCTCGTGGGAAGAGCGATGGGATCCGGGAAACCCGAGCTCGCCGATTTGTCCGTCATATCCGGGCTTAAACTCGGGCTGATCTATTCGGCAATCATCCTGATTTTATTTGTGGGTCTTCCGCATTTTCTCGTCGGTCTTTTCAAACCTGTCACCGGCGACCTCGACCTTTTCACCGAGGCTTTCCCGCTTGCCGTCTTCATGATCAGGACGGCATCGTTTTACGTGATGGCCAATGCCGTAATCATAGTATTCATAGGCGCGCTGAGAGGGGCCGGCGACACCATCTGGTCTATGGGACTTACCGTGGGATTGCATCTGATAATGGCGACATCGGGATTTTTAATGCTAAGGGTTTTAGGCTCTTCGCCGGAAGATGCCTGGATTGTCCTGACAATCGTCTTTATCCTGGCATCCTTCGCCGTCTATGCACGCTACCGAAGCGAAAAATGGAAAAATATAAAAATGATCGGACATGAACCTTCGCTGCAGCGCCCGGATTATTTTCACGAACCCGCAGAGATGTAGTTCGTAATTAGGAGTACAGCTCAAACACTTAAATTATATCAGGGCATCTCTAAAAACCTCGATTTGCGCGGTTGTCATTCTGAGCCGCAGGCGAAGAATCCCGTGTAATCAACGGGATCCTTCGCGGAGTTTACCTTAAGCGAATGAAATGAATCGAAGGGCTCAGGATGACAAACTAGGAAACCATAGTTTTTCGAGGTGCCCATCAGAAACATCCGGCAATCGAACACGCGTTCCGCGGTGAACAATTGTCAATAATTGAACCCAGGTTATTCAGCTAAATCACGGACAGCAGTGAGTGCTTCAATATAAGCAATACTCTCACGAATCTCACGAATCCTGGACCTATAGCCAATATCAATTTGTTCTTGTTGAAAATATTTTATCCAAGCCAAAGCTTTTCGTGGCTCAGCTTCTAACCTTCTTGCCATATTCGTCACAAGAACTCCTGCCCTTTTATTAGCATCAAAATATTGAAGGCTATCGAGCCGCGTTCTTAAAACATTCAATGTCTCTTGAATATTATGCAAAAATCCATCACGATGTCTTTCCATTAGGCGATTCACACGATTTATTAGATTATTTTGTTCAGAAGTTGCTATGTCTTCATTCATTGATCTTGCTGAGTATGCTCTTTGATGAATCAGGTCGCCCAAAAACCTTTTGATCTTTTGGGGATCAGTTATCGCATCGGCAAGAGAAGAATCTTCTGGTATAGTTACTCTCCATGCTGTTCCGATTTCATCCAATCCTGTAGCCCTCAACAAATCATCATCTGTTGTCGGTGGATCGGCAATAAGAAGTTGGCTCATCTTGTCTCTTAAATAAGAGATAGTGATCTCTTCTAATAGTCCGGCAAGCATAACACGGAGTCTTAATCTAATGGAGAATATTGCAAGCCGGTCTGGAGTCAACACATTAACCATTAACATTCTATCGAGTTTTTGTTGAAGTTGAACCAACCCTATCCTAAAACTAGGATCTGTTGGATTACTCCAATATTTTCTTATCAGTGTTTGCAGGTCTTCCGTATATAATTGCGTTACACTTTCTTGCCTGTGCCGCAAAGAAAGTGCGAAAGAATCTTGGTGGATGTTTTCCAATAATTCAAAAAAAGCCACCCCTACTGCTTCTTCATATGAATACAGAGCGTTTCTAATCCATCTTTTAATAGTTTTCATATCTCCTGAACGAAGAGGGTGACTTATTTGGCATGAGTAACCATTTTCCTCTAATGCATCAGCAAGATGTCCTCCCCAAACTAAAACTGTGCTGCCACGGTCTGTTTGTTTAAGGACTTTTAAAAATAGATTAATCGGAAGTGGTCTAATAGTTTCGTAATCTCTTCTAACAGTATAAATGGTAATAGATCTCGTCAGCTTTTCAAGAGTTCCGGTAGGATATAATCTTACCAATAAAGCTTCATATAATTTCTGGATATTAGTTACACCCTCTGGAATATATTCAGCAAGTGCCATTCCGGGCTGCTGTAACCTGACAAAAAGATCTGATGCAAATTCTGGGTGTTCTACTCTCATTACCCGTTCGACATCTGCTTCCAATCTCCGCGCCCATGCTATTGAAAAATGAGGATCAGCTCTTTGTACAAGTTGATCGAGCACACTTACATTCATATTTCCCAATCGAGCTCTTTCCATCAATATGGCAAGTCCTGACTGAACAGTGAAGAGCAAAGAATCAGTTTGTCTAAGTCGTAATCTTAGTTTCGTCATAAATTCGGTAAGTCCTGCGGCTTGGCGTGGAGCAGGCAATTCCGCTAAAATACCAGGCAATGCTTCCAGTATCATTTGTATGCGTCGCCAATTTTGACTTTGTTCCCAAATCTCAACAACTTCGTCTGTAGTAAGACCAATTATATCTGCATGTGCAAAATGTCTTCTAACTTCTGATTCAGTTTTTGGGTAAATACCATTTAGATAATTTGACAGCACTGTTGATGGCATCTGAAGGGCAAATGTCATGGCAAGCTGGTCTCCATGATAATGCTCCTGTAAAATTCTGATCAGTTTTCTAGTCAGCGGATCTGTCATAGTTTGCAGTATCTCTACTTCCAGGTATGCAGGATCTGTTTCTACAAGTGGGAATATCTCAGCTACTGCCTTTTCATCACTCCTATCTTTGGTTCCTTTAAGACCTTTTTCCAGCTTTCGCCTTGCATCAAATGGGTTTAAATCAGGTCTATTAAAATTATCGTATTGAGCACCGAACGCTCTGGCAAGATCAAGCTGTGCATCAAAACTATGCGTGACTCCAGCAAAATCCATCACAAGAAAATCGGTGACATCCAGTTTTGAAGGATCAAGACGAAAACCTCGGCCGATCATTTGTAAATATAAACCAAGAGATTTTGTCGGTCTTGCGATCATTATAACTTCTATACCCGGGTCATCATAACCTTCGGTTAGAACTCCAAAGTTAACTATTACATCAAGCTCACCCCTTTTGTGTGCTTCAATAATATTGCGGCGTTCTTCTGGGTTTTGTAATTGAGAACCCAAAACAACGCCTGCCCTAACCCCAAGCCGATTGAACAAATCAGCTAATTGTCGCGCTTGCGCTACGCTGGTTGCAAAACAGAGCGCTTTTTTTCCTTTTGCCTGTTCGATGTATGCTTGAACAACGGTGTTTCTAAAGCCGGGATTGTTTAATATTGTGTCGAGTTCGGAATCTCCGTAATCATCACCGAATGATAAATTGAGATTTCCTAACATGTCCAGCTCACGAGCAAGGACCAAGATACCTCGTGGCATGAGTATGCTTCCATCGCTAACGGCATCTTCGATTTTGTAATTAAATGCAATGCCTTCTGGCGTAAAAGTTAGAGCAAGAGGCTTATCATCATTTCTTATGGGTGTTGCAGTAAGACCTAGATGAATAATACGACTGTTTGCTATTGCGGCACCCTCTTCAGCCACAATTCCCATATATGCAAGAACATGACTCCATGTTTTTGCGGGTGAGTGATGGGCCTCATCAGATATGACTAAATCGTATTCATTGGCGTCGAGCTGTCTTAATCTATTTGCAATGGTATTGATCGATGCGACAACTATTCTTCCGGAAAAATCTTCCTCTCCAAGACCAGAAGAGACAGCAGTAACATTTTCCGCCCCAACCACTTCTCCAAGTGCTCCCTGAAGTTGTTTTAAAATTTCTTCTCTATGGGTTAGGATTAAGATCTTTCTTCGAACTCTTCCCTCTGCAATTAAGTCTCTCACTAATTCGCTTGCCGTAAATGTTTTTCCGGAACCGGTCGGCAGAACAATCAGATTATGCTGAAGTCCTCTGGCAAGACGTCCTTTAACTGCATTTATTGCATCTGCCTGGTACGCCCTACGGGTTTTTTTTGCAGCCATAGCAGCCATTGGAAGGGCAATCGACTCTACAAGCGATAGGTTTACCGGGTAATCATTTTGATACATAATTAAATCAATACCGCTTTCTCCAAGGATCCCACTTCTCTGCAGCCTTCTTGCCTCAGCCCGAAGCTTATCAATGCCCTCTGTGACAAGTTCGCCACTTAATCTAAATACAAGGTCTCTTCCGGTTGAGGAGGCTGATGCGGCAAGTTCTGGCATGGCAGCAACGATATCTTCTACGCTCGCTTTGGATGAGACATCAACCATGTAATGATATGTTGCAATTTGTGAAACCTGAAGTAGCGTATGTGCGTCAAACCTCGGAGCTAAAACATGAATTACATCCTGATCACCACTCACTGAGAAAAACGCTCCACCAATCAAGGACACACGGGGATCGGGATCGACGATACCTCCGTCCCGAACCTGCTGCATTTGCCCAAGTAGTTCCAACGCCTGCTTACCTTGTGGTAGTTCGCCTTGCCCGAAAAACGCCTCGCCCCTTTTTACTGTTTCATTTCCTGAAACATTTCCTGAGACCCTCGACAGATTGCGTTCTATCAACCCGGCCAAGCCGGGATCGAATATTCCGCTTGATCTTTCTTGTGCGAAAGCCTCTCTGGCGAGCAGTCTCGAACTTTGAGATATATAGTTATATGTATCAGGCTGTGCGTTTCCCGAGCCGAGCTCTTCCAGATAAACGCCAAGGGCAATTCCCCCGGGTGATGGAAAGTGACCTAACGCGTAGTCGAGCACGCCGGAAAGCATTTGCGGGTTGCCTTGTCCGCCGAGCGCTGCATAGTGCGATACACCCATCCATACCGCCGAAGCAGGAATGGAAGTAAGTGTAGCCGGGCTAAACGCGGGAAGTGTCACAATATCTCCTGGAACTCGATTCTTTATCGGCTGGGCTTAGAAAAAGTTGTCATAAAAAAGCAAAAAGGAGGCTTGGGCAACTATTTAATATCGTTGATAATTTTGGACGGAAGGCGAAAAATAATTATAATATCCATGAAATTCTTGTTTACCAACAGGCTTTATGCGGAGGATGACATGACTTCAAACCTAGGTTTTCAGGTGTCCCGCGGCAAGCAATGAACCCAGATTTGTACGGTTCAAAGCTGCAGACAATAAAATGAAAGACGCTCTCTAAAAATTACTATTTCAGAGATCTCCAAGAATCGCCTGGAGAAGAAGCGCGCCAAGACAGATGCCGGCTCATGTCGTACTTGAACCATACCGATGGAAAATAACGCGGCAGATGGGCGATTATTAAAGATCCCTTGAATTCTATTTTAAAACCAGCAGCTCAAACCTACATCTTTTATCTTTGTTGTAAATCTGCCGCTTTTTTCTTGGCTTTTTCGAGTCAATTGGATTGGGGCGCTCTTGAGTCGGCTCATCGCAATCGTCACAATGATAGCCGGTTGCTCCTATTTTTTCTCCGTCATTGGAGACCGGCGGCATTTCGGAGTTGCCTATTTTCTTGGAATCTATTTTTTTAGTTTTCTGAATGGGGCGAACACCTTTTTTGTCAACCGACGAATCGGTTGCATGAAGAGTTACGACACCCGAGACCAAAACAGCAACCAAAGACAGAGACAAAAGTTTTATCGCTTTTTTTAGCATTTTTTCCTCCTGTTAAACTCTCTACTAGTCCCATCGTTAAAATTATCCAACTCCTGCAAACGCATACTATGGATAGCTGGAAGAATGTCAAATATTGTGACAGGATCTAAAATTGATTTTTAAAACTACTCGACCGGAAGATTTTAGCCCTAAAAGAGCGCGGAGATGCCGCCTAATCTACGGTATCACGACTTCACAAGTGCCGGGCGCAAACCGATGAAATTTCATGCCGATCGGCTGGCGCAAACCACTCTATCTCGGGATCCGCCCTAAACCATGTCATCTGGCGTTTGGCAAAACGGCGACTTTGCTTTTTGGTCTCCTCCAAGGCTTCTTCATATCTCATTTCACCTTTCAGATAGGCGACAAATTCGCGATAGCCCACTGCCCTGAAAGGCTGGCAATTGGGTCCGTATTTTTCGAGAAGTTCACGAACCTCATTAAGAAGGCCATCCCCCATCATTGTATCCACCCGATCGTTTATCCTCTCGTAGAGTTCTTTACGGTCAAGTTCGAGACCAATTTTCAAGGCATCATAGCGTTTCTCGGAAAAGTCGTGACGTCTGCGAAATTCACTGGCGGGTACGCCTGTTAGATGTTGGATTTCCAATGCGCGAACGATCCGGGTGCGGTCGTTTGGGTGTATATCCTTTGCTGCA